>Ga0209367_1000340_pt1 | contig 43152 bp, 25 predicted proteins | sample WorMetLIZISLAND2_FD_187412 | JGI IMG/M metagenome (GOLD analysis project Ga0209367, IMG submission 187412) | Marine gutless worms symbiont microbial communities from Max Planck institute for Marine Microbiology, Germany - Olavius geniculatus... ... | reverse complement strand
TCACCTCATCTCTGGAATCAACCCCCCCACTCACTTCGTCAGCCACGTCTTGATCTATCTCCTCCTGACTCACCATACTACCATGATCGTCTTACTTCGTCAGCGTCACCATCACCACTCTTGTCATCCATCACCCCATCATTCTTTCATTCCAGTCTCAAAACTTTTCTTTTTCTCAAATCCTATCCTCCATAGACATCTGTCACCCCCTTGGACTGACTCCACGGCTGTTCGGACCCGCTCACGTTTTTATGTTTACTGTTACTCTTTTCAGTTTTTTTCTGAGTTTTAGTCTTCATTATTATTCTTTATTTCTTACCTTTTTCAGTTTTTCTCTCTTATTTTAGTTTTCTTTACTCCAGTCATTTTTTGAATTTTATCAGTTTTGCATTTAGCAGTATTTCTATTCTCAGTATCTCTCATTTCATTTTTCTTTTAAACATTTCAGTTTTTTTAGTTTATATGCTAGATTAAACTGACAGTTTGTCTGTCAGTTTTTGAGTGCGAATTTATGATTGTATTGTTGTATTGTAGTGCTTACGGATGCGTTTGGGTCTCAGTGAGAATATGTTGTAGCATGTTTAGGTCTACAATGTAGGCCTAACTACTGTTTATCTACGACGCACGCAGAACAAACGGTTATGGCAGATGTCGAACATACGGTACTCTTATAAAATGGCAACTCATTGTTTGACAATGGCAAAGTCATAGGCACCAACAACAACGTGACCTACGGCACATCATTCATTATTAGCAGAAGCCACGGAGAGCATAAATAATGGTCGGCGCCAGAGACTATTCTAGAGCTTCGAGGTCAGAGCTGCAAAACTAATCTCGCTGCTTTCTGAGACGGAAAGAATTAGGGGGAGAAGTCGGGACGCGATCAAGGTGATAAGAGTGCTTGCTGTGCGGTGAGTGATTATTGGTTTGGCTCGCTTGTCAATCAAATCATGTTCCCTCGCTGGCTACTGTGTTATACTCTATATACTACGCCGTGCGTCAAAAACATGCCACCGATATTTTGTCTGTATCTTTGCTAAATATTGACCAATTTTACAGCAGGTACTGCTATAGCGCGTCTTAGCCATCGCAATTCTGTCCGTCTGTCACACGGGCGGATAAGTCAAACAAGTAATTTGAGCCAAGCTCATGAGACGCACGACAGTCTTAACAGTTCTTCTTCGCAGATTGTCTTGTCTATTTCCAGGCATGAGCCATTTCGTCGCAGTTCACCCTTGAAGTGCACACCGCAGCCGAAAGTCGCAGAAAAACACTTGAATCTCCTATTTTGGGGGCTCAAGGTCATTTAAGGTCATCGATATTAATACCGCTAAAGAGCTTATCACCGGTGCTTGTTATGACAAGCAGCATGTCTATCAGCAACTGTTTTCACGCTAGATGAGCTATAATGTCGGTAAAATAACCACTTCCTAGAGGGGTACCCCTTTTTGACGATCGCGTGCGCAGGCCTCCTTGAACTTAAGGGGTCGGCACTTGGACTGCTAAAATCTGCGTTTGATGCTGACATTTCATACTCAGGTTGTCTTGGTCTATCTCCAGCCATTTCGGCGCAATTCACTCTTAAAATGTGTGTCGCAGCGCGAAATCGCGAACAATTCACTAAAAATTTTATTATGGGGGTTGAAGGTCGTTTAAGGTCATCGATATTGATACGCTTAAAAACCTTGTCACAAATGATTGTTATGATAAGCAGCGAGTCTGTGCCTATCTACAACTTTTTTCACGCTGGGCGAGCCAATAGCGGCATAATACGAAATTTTTAGGGCGGTACCCCTCTTTGACGCCCTAGATCGACGGGGACCCCCTCGGCCAGGGGCACGAAATTTTGTCGCAAGAAACTAGAGTCCTTGGGGAAGCCAACAGTGAAGATTTCGTGATCCTAGCTTGCGCCGTTTTGATACAATCGCAGAGTGTGACGGACAGACGGACGGACTCCTAGGCTATGGCTAAGACGCGCGAAGCATTCTGCTGTCGCGCGTAAAACGGTGCAAGCTAGGATCACCAAATTTTCATTTTCGGTTCCCTTAAAGATCCGTAGAGCTTTCCCATCATTGCGAACGGTGCCACTGCCACCCCGAGCGAGGGTTCAAAATGAGACACGTGTAGGAAAAATTTTACGGTGTTTGGCCAACAAGTCGCCGTATCTATAGAAACGGTGCGAGATAGGGTCAAGTTTACTATTAAATTAATCACTACAAGAAGTAGTACACGCGCTGTCGATTGGCATCTTGGATGACCAAATAAGGGGTTTATTGATTTTTTTGTGATTTTGGGCTGCAACACACATTTCAAGATCGAATTACGCCGAAATCCTCGGAGATAGACCATATGACACCTGCATAGCAAATTTTCATTAAACATAGATTTCAACAGTCTGAGTGTCGACCCATATATAGGTTAAAAAAGGCCTACGCACGCGAGTGTCGAAAAGCGGTACTCTCTAGTTGATATTCTGCCGCTGTCAGCTCGTCTAGCGTGCATGAAAACGGTTGCAGATAGACATAGACTTGCTGCTTATCGTAATAACTTAAAAGAACTGCCGGCGAGCTCTTAAAGGGTATTAACACCTTGGACGACCCTGAACCGGTGAACCCAAAAATTGGAAGTTTTAGTGATTTTTAAGCGATTTTCGGCTGCGGTGCACACTTCAAGAGTAAATACGACAAAATGGCTGGAGATAGACCAAGGCAACTTCAACTTGCGAACAGCAATTGATATGAGCTTCTGCGCATGTCGTGATCAAAAGCTCAATTTTTTGTCATTTTTGGGCCGACCGTCAAACTATAAGCTTAAAGGTCTGGCATGCGTCTTTTTAGATAAGATGAAAATCATTGCCCTTGGATGATCTTGAAAGTCAGTACGTGCTATTGTGGCTAAACGGTACGTCGTATCTCAGAAACGGTGAGAAATACGGCCAAGGTTCCTATTGAGCATAAATAGGAAGTCGAATAAGCATTTTCACATGACACGAAAATCATTTGCTGGCTTTCCGACACCCGTGTACAGTCGGCCTTCTTTAGCGACAGCTAAATGTCTTGTTATCACTGTCACGGAATATATAATAATTGAGATAAGGCTCACGCTAAACAGCCTCATCCACCGCCTCACGTATCAAACACGTCGCGACAACCGGCCAGTATAATGGCGAAGACGTAGGCTTATGTAGACATTGTTTGCTGTATTGTGTTTTTACGATTCACGTTGTATATATCACCAACCGTCAGATGCGAGAGACAAACATAACAGATGCGTGGGCTGCTACAGCTAGTTGCCGGGCTGAGGTGAGTCGCAAGCATTTGCCTATATAAAGCTCTATCTGCAAGCCCAGGTAGTCGGATCACCGGTACGCAGAAACGACTGGAAGCATCAATCTTTGAGTAGCCTGCTGCTGGAAATTTTCGTCTGGTTTTGTTGCTGTAAACTCACAAAGAGACGTCACTAATGAAGACTATGCTTGCTGCTGCAGTGATTGCCGCCTTCTGCCTGTTGCAGGTTGATATATTTCATGATAAAATATTAATCTGTTACATTGTAGCCTATAATTTTTATGTGCACTGTACTTCGTCATTTCAGTAACATGCCTACTTGCAATACAATAGTAATTTGACTACTTTTTTCGTAATTTTTGATACGAATTATCCCAAAATATAGCCTATTACTTCACCGTCGAGTAGAAAATACACTGTGTCCCAAAAAAGTCGCACTTTGTCATTTTCCATATCGCCTAGTTCTGATATTTCGACAAATACGGCAACAAAGCCTACTGAAACGTAGGCCTACTTTAGACTGTGAGATAGCTTACCACAATGTACTATGGATTAAGCTATTAGCGAAGACTACGCAACACTGGTAACTCCAGGGGTGTTGTGGTTTAAAATGTAAGGGGAAGCAGAAAGTTCAATTTTCTGACAAACAGCTGAAAATTTTTGAGAAAAAAAGATGATGGATGCTCTAAATTTCGAGTTTTGCCGTTAAATTTTTACAAAAATTGACATGGACATTTCCAGCCCCAAGTTTTGTATTTTTGGAAGAAAATTTTACAACAACAAAAAATTTCCGACAACCTAAAAATTTGGGAAAGGGAAGCAATTGAGCCCGTCTCGTGTTCCCGTCACGGCGCCATGCACTGTCGGTGACTGGCGTGTTGGGATGATGTCACGTGACTGTATGCAGGTGTCCGGTCGTACGGTGAAAGAACGTTTGCTGAATGACTTGACCGATGAGTATGAGGCTGCCGTTGGCCCGCCCGGTGTGGTCCAGCTCAAGATGAACATCAACTTCGTCTGTGCCTACCAGGACAAGGACACCGGCTTCATCGTCAGCACTGTCTTCGAATACTACGTCAGTATAGGACTTGTATACACCTCGAGTCCTGTCAATACATAGTGTAGCGACACCTTTCGGTTGTGATGCAAATTTTAGCAATCATTTTGTTGCAAGTTTTCTTTCCAGTCTCACGGTGAAAGAATTGTATAAATCGGTCAATATTTGACGAAGATGGAGAAAGGCTTAGTGCCGTATTCTATTTGACTCGCGTTATGAACCATCGTTGTCATCGTTAATCACAGATCACACGTGGCCTCAATAATAAGCATAATTTCTTGGACCACGAATGGCATAAAAAAGTCAAATGAGTAGGTCCGGGTAACACTGACGGAACAGATAAATTTAGTAGAAACGCTGCCTGAAAACGGAAAGTAACTGCCAGTGGCGCAGGACAGCAGGAGTACATGTAAATTGTAATACCGGTAGGCTTATCTATAGTATAGATTGTTATTAAACTGTTATTGTGAAAAAGGCGATTTAGAGTTATATTTTCATAATCGGGGTTCAGGCTTTCAGTCCCAATATTTGCATTTTTGGACGAAAATTGTCCCACAACAAAAAAATTGCGCAATTTTTTGACAGCCCAAAGTTTAGTGGCCACTGTGTAACATAAATTATGCGACACAAACATGTATGTATGCAGTCGTGGCAAGACGAACGTCTAGCGTGGTCTGCGGAAGAATACGGTGGACTCAGCATGATGAGAGTTCCAAGTGACTTAATATGGAAACCGGACATGGCGCAGTACCACAAGTAAGACATACGCTCATAATATAAGCATAGGGTAGACTCTCTGTCCGTCGACGACAAGAAGTATAAGCAAACGAGTTTTCCGCGCGAAGCCCACATGCGCCTTATATGCTATAAACTTACCACTAGAGCAAGTCTGCGTGTATTCCCGTCACTCATCATCGATCTAAAGAAAAGCCAAATTTCAAAAGCCTGAGACTCGATACGAAAACAGCAATACTAAGTTATCTGTTTGCTTCAGTTTTTAATTTGCTACTTTGCTTTCTGTTATTTTCGTGCATCTGCGCTCAGCCAACACGTAGCGTGGCCGCAAAGATTATTTTTCCGCGTTCGCCACTGATGTGTGGCGCTGATTGTGATGATGATGGCGATGTTTTGTGGCAGTATAATGGCTGATGAGGAGAGAGACGATGACGTCATGGCAATCATCACTGCTAACGGTACGGTCATCTGGGTGCCGCGCGCTATCTACCGTACGCCGTGCGCCGACAGCGGCGACAAAATTACCTGCAACCTCCGGTAAGCATTCCACAGAACATGTCCCATAATTTTAGTCCAATTTCTTTGAAAACCGATGTTTTGCAAGGTAACGTATAGCAACACGAGCGAAATGTGCTACGTATTTTTGTAAATTTCCATCAGTGACAGAATTTGGAAAAAGTTATCAGTCGTCCGTCTGTTTCTTGCCTGCTCCTAACTTGAAAACAGACAGAAGCACAAGAGACCAAAATGGTGCAAACTTTTTTCAGGGAAGTAACAAGTGAGTCAGTTTTTAGTTAATAAGGTCCAGAGTTACGGTCACCTGACGTCCACGTCACAAATTTAAAGAAAATGACGCAATCTAGCATAGGCCTACTTGTTTACTCACCGTTTGCGGATCAAACGCCCGGCGGCTCAAACGTCAGCTGCAAACTAGGCCAAACCGCTTTTAGGCGAAAATTTTCAGTATTCACTGTCAACGCCTGAGAACACTCGGCGTCGGGACGGACTGCCGCGTACATGTGGACCAGCGACTGTAAGGTCTATGGGATAGATAGCTTGATTAAACACTCCGAGCAGACTTTATTTATCAGATTTCACAGGCCTCGAAAACTAAAAGACGTAGAAAATTCGTAATTAGTGTGAACGATCCCCGGGGCAGGTAACCGTCCGGTGTGCCAATTTTTAGCCCAAAAGGTCAAAGGTCAGGCGGACGGCCTCACAATATTGGGCCGGTGTGTGTAGTTATCTGGTTATTATTAGAACGTACGAAGTTGTACGTGATTGCGCGGTGTATAGCATCGGTTCGTGGGCGTACAGTGGTGATCAGATTAAACTGCAAGTGGAGGGACCCGACGGCTTGGACCTGAACTTCTACAACGCCGACTGTCCGCTGGAAGTTGCGAGTCACGAGGCGAAAGTTGTCGCTCACACGTACCCGTGCTGCGTGGAGACCTATCCGAGCATGGACATCTCCATCGTCTTCAAGGAGCGCCAGTAGGCCTAATAAACTGTACGCAAAAGTAGCAGAGCCGGATTAACAGACTGTGATCATGCGATCACTGCAGCTTTGATTATCCGGTTTATCTCCCCCCGTTATCAATACCGAAATAAATGTTTGTTAAATGTTGGAAGATTGATCGGATTGGCCCGTCTTATTTGACTAAATTCAACGTAGCCTAGACTAAAACATTGTTTTGACAGCACAGGGCCTACGTCTGTATTATTGGCGCACCGTGGCAATCATTCGGATTAACTTTAGGCAATAAACTGGCTAAGCATTTGACCGAAAATAATACTGAATAGTCACTGAAGTCTCGTGAGGGTTGATCGAAAAAAAATCGGTAATACGAGTTTATTCTCGTATTATTTACTCATAAGACGATTGGCTTTTTGTAAACTTGTAGGCTACATATCGTTAGTCAAAATACACCAAAATTTTTTTGTCATACTTTTATCAAATCTTCACACGGATTTTCAGAGTTCTTGCATTTTTTCACACTCTGCAGCAAAGTTGCAATAGGCCTAGAATGATAGGCCCAAATGTCACCGTTGCACGCTTCAAACGCGCTGCAGCGTACACGTTTTTCGACTACGGCCGGACTCGCAGTGTGTGAAAACATTGACAGGTTACAATAATTACACAGATGTATTACACAAATAGTGACTGATGTCGAGATCATCATAGAAAATTTTTTCCCCTCAGTTCGTAAAATGTTGCTCGAAATCGAACAAAGATCTCGGGCAACATTTTACCAACTGAGGGGAAAAAATCAATGATGTTCGACACGCCAGTCACTATTTGTTTTGTTATACCCTTAAACCAAAACAAAATATTTAAACAAAAATGATTTAAAGAAAAATCATTCCAAGCGGACAACATTGATCGGGCAATATTGAAAGAGCGACAGTGAGCGGGCAACAGTGCATATTTGTTAACGTCACGTGACGCGATTTGGACCGATCGCGTCAGGTATTTTGCGCTGAGATGAAACAAATGAATTTTGTAGCTAACATTAATAGTTTATCCGGCTCTCTGTAAATGTATAGGCGTAGTGCCAATCTGTGCAAACTGAGACTAGAGTGGAAAGCGCGGCGTCTTGTTCCTGTTCATAGACCAAAATACATTGGCCTATATAGAACGCAGCTAGTAGCTACCTATAGGTCACGTAAGATCACGTAAGGCATTTTAAACAGTTAGGTTTACAGTTCGTCGATTCTCAACCTAACCATTAATTATAGGCCTACTATTCTGCTTATTTCTCGTATGATGAAAGATTCTTCGACTGTGCTATATGATACGTGTAGATGTATCGATGTATAAAATGACCGCATGCATTTTGTGCATTGCATTTCTGGCTTTTGTATAGGCTTATTGTGTAGAATTGTGAAAAGTATAACTGCACCGTTAGTTGTTAAACCTATATAGGCTACGTAGGTATTGGATAAAAAGTTTTAAAAAGCCTAGCCATAGCTAGGAAAAGCCGACCGTATCGTCTACGTCCGAAGACCAGCGTCCGACTTCCAGTCACGGAGAGAAAGCGATTTGTCAGAGGTGACACAGTTCCATTCGTGCTACGTTAACTCTGTCTCGAAAGCTACAATGAATGCTAGTATAACAGACATCGCACGTAGTCATCTCGCCAGGTGATATAAATAGCTAAAGAATAAACGAACAAGGATAATATCGGACGCAAGTTTTACAAATATTTCTCACATTAAAAACGCTTTGCTCGGGAAGACACGCTACAGCCTATACAGTTCCTGTTGCAGTACTGACCTTCAAGGTCATCCAAGGTCAGCGATTTTCATCTAATCTGACAGGGCATATGCCACTTCCTATTAGTGATTAATAGTAGGCCCTAACCTACCTAGGCCGTATCTCTCACCGTTTCTGAGATATAGCCACTTATAGCTTGAAACATTCCATTCCACAGTGCGTTATGACCTTTCAAGGTCATCAAAGGTCAATGATTTATATGTTATTTGAAAGCCAGTATGCGACTTCCTATTAGTGATCACTAGCAACCTAGGCCATATCTTGCACCGTTTAGCCACAGTACATCCATGACAGACAGACGGACGGACGGACAGACGGACGGTCAGACAGACGGACGACAACCATAACAACAGCTCGACCGTTACTAAAGTACGGTCGGCTAAGAACGGCAGTAAGAATAATAATGTATTAATTAATTTAATTTCGTTTAATTCGAAGTAATAATGTGAACTAATTAGAAACTGTATTTCCTAGAACTAAACGTCTTGTCAAGTTTGATTAGAGTTTGCGCGGTTCACTTATGTAGTCCCATTTAACCATATACTTACAGGTGTGCATGCAGTATATTTTTTGTGCATTTTAGTGCATTGTATTTTATAGTTGCGAAATAAAACGTTGTAATATTCTGGTTACACTTATTATAGCCTAATAGTACTAACTAAAGTATAGCCTATAATGCTGATTACAACGTAATAGTGACACCTATGGATAAGACAGCCAACTAGGGCGTCAATTCCATTGGCAGGTGAAGCAGAGTGCTTCGTGGAAAGCTTGGGAAAGTTATAAACTGGGGAATTTTTTCACTTGACAAATCAACAATACACACAGCCATTTAACTCATAATGTCACGAGATGCATTTTAAGAGCCCAAAATGCGTTTGTGGCCAGGGCTGCGCTCCGGACTTGAATGGGGAGCTTTGCAGCGGTCCCCGAAAATTTCCTTTAGAGCCCGGAATTTTATGAGAAAAGAAAAGGAGAGCAGAAAAGGAAAAAAGTAGAAAGAGAAAGGAAGAAAAAAGGGAGAAGGGGTTGTAAGACATAGGAAAAGTTGCTTTCTATTGTGGGCGGCGCAAGGAATCTGAAGCTGGGGGACAACGGGGGGCAAGAGCCAGGGCACAGGGGGCAATAAATTTTTTTCTGCATGTGTGGCCAAATGTCGACCTTATTGAGTTGTTGTGTGCATCGAAAAGGTGTAGTGAGGTCCAGAGGCCCCCTGGTCAGGGAGGTCAGAGGGGCGAAGTGAAACACTTTTAGCTTTTGCAATGGAAGCCGCTATTTTGCCTGTTTTTTAATATTTGGAAACGCAAACAGTAACACTCACAGATATGTGTGTTGTATTGCAAAAATGATATTTAATAAGTCACACTTTGGCATGATAAAGTGCCACTTTATCACCTTCAAAATTTTTCCTGGGGGAGGCCGGAGGACATGCAGCTGGTGGGGGGCAAGGGCAGCTGCCCCTTACCCCTCTTTGGCGCCGGCCATTCTTTTTAATTGACGAACAACGACATAACGATAAAGTTAAACTACGTTTTCTCATGCAGTCACATTAATTAATAGCTTTTAGTACGCCTACACTATATACAGAATCAGTGCACAGTGGCACTATATAAAAATTTAGCAAATGGCCAAAATACGTAACTACGAACAGGGACGTCGAGAGCCAGAGCGGGGCCTGGGGAAACATTCTCGCGGGCCCCCTGGGCGGCCATCGTTGATAAACGTTTGCTTTTCTGGCAGGCCACCTTCAGTACATTATTGCGTTTAATGTGTTTGGCAAATAAATGTCTCGCTGGGGAGAAAGTTTTCGATTTTTTTACGATGGCACATTCTGGTGTAGCCTAATATTTTTGAGCGACGGCGGGGCCCAACGTCGCTTGGCCCGGGGTAACTTACCCTCCCTACTCCCTTTTCTCCACGGGCCTGACTACGAAAGACTATACTGTGGGGCCTATAGTGTAAAGTTGATGGCAAAATAAAGGCCACTCAGGTGGCACCGTGCATGGCACTCAAATCATTGAGTCCTCAAGGCCACACAAGCCTCGAGGCATTAACATCCCTGCATAACTCACTCACGAGACGTGGACTGTCAGTCACTAGACTCTAGGCTGGAGAGAAGACGACTCAGACTACTAAGACCAGACGAGTGACTGACTGACGACTCGACCACTTAACTGTGGACTAGAGATTGCAATCCCGGGATCCCGAATCCCGGGATCTCGGCCGTTTTCGCCAATCCCTAATCCCGGAATTGGCAGCGTCTCAATCCCGGGATTTCGGGATTACAAAAATTAGCTAAAATTACATTTTTTCGCGTATTAAATGTCAGAAATAAGAATATTAACCGTCTGGTGAATAGAATATTTTATGAGCGCTAGAGTACTACGTGCTGTCGCCGGAAATTTGTATTTTGGCAGTCACTGTCACTCTCTACAGTTCGGATATGCGCATGCCCTACCTTTCGTAGGGGCCCTGCATAAAATAAGTTAATTGGGGATACCAAAATAACGACCAATCAGTAAGCCTAATCCCGAAACGGGATCTCGGGATTGAGAATCCAATCCCGGGATTGCAATCGCTACACAACTGTGGACTCGAGTACTCGACGAGATCTTTTCGAAGAATATTTAAGCAAACGTAGCGGTAAGTATTTTTGGGACGGAGTATCACCTGAGTGGCTTGCTTTGAGCGATAATTTGGGTTAGCGTTAAAATCATAATTTTGCTCTCAAATTGTTGATATTTGACTGAAAACTCGTAGTTGTATTATCTGAACTAAGTTTTTGTTTTCTGTTGTGCATTGGTATGTCCGCGTTGTTACTGTTGTTAGCAGCGTGTCTAGTTCAGAAGGAGTTAATTTAGCGATAACGAACGACTGCAGTCGTGGCTGTTTCTTATGACTAACGCTTCTTCTTCTGCTGGACCAGTACTGGTGTTGACGCTAGATCGGCAGATGGACTGTTTGATGCAGTATGAAGGGGTAAAATGTTATCAACCTGTCCTCAAATTTTAATGATTCAAGAAGCGTTTTTGCAAACCTCTATGTCTTATGACGTGATATATGTAATAAAATTGTTGGGTTTTCGCTTAGTTTTCTGTTTACAAACGATTTTCTTGCCCTTACATACATTTCAATCTGTAAAACCCATGATCAACATGGCAGCATTTTTATGAGAATTTTACGGTTAATATTTAGAATAGCTACGCCACCTTAAACGGCTGTGTACATATATGACAGTAATGTGTATGGGTGTAATGACTTTCGTTATGCATGTTTTTTAGGTAGCATCTTTTCGAACAATGTTACTTGCCTCCTTTTATACGTGAGATTGTTGCTGTCGGTTCGCCTATCAAAAGAAAAGATAGGCGAAATGCCACCCAACCTTTCTTATAGTTCCAGCTCCTTCAGCATAAACAGAAAATTTATCAAAAAATTTTCTGTTTATGCCGAAGGAGCTAGGAAAGACTAATTCCAATACTAAGCTTAACCACAACCCTAACCCCGAACTCTAAACCCACTGAACCTAACCCTAAACCCTAACTTCAGCCCTAATTAACCCTTACCTTAATAAAACCCTAATATGACCAGACATAATCACTAAAACTAACCCTAACCCTTAAACCTAACCCTAAACTCTAACCTAACTCTAATTTTTGTACCTCAGTGAAAAATGAATAAATTTAAAAAGTCCAAAAACCTAGGTTTTTTGCAATCATTTTGTATTAAATTTCTGTAACCAGTAAAAAATACACTTAGCAACACCCAAAACACCACCATATTGATGGCGAGATCACGTAATGTATTGCATGTAAAGGTAAGAAAATTGTTTTTAAACAAAAAAAAGAAAAACCCGCAAGTTTTGTTTTAGATATCGACTATTAAGACGAAATAGTGTGCAACAAAGTAACCTATAATGCGATGATCCATGGACGGGTTGATATCCCTTGGCCAAATTATGGCTTTGTCACCCCTTTGCTGTTTCGCTCGTGGCTGATTCGCCCCTGGATTTTTCGCCCCTGGCTCTTTCGCCTTTTGATTGATTCGCCCCCTGTGCCTGGCTGATTCGCCTCCTGGGTTCTTCGCCCTTTGGCTCGTTTGCCTCCTGGCTTGTTCGCCCCATGGCTGATTCACCCTCTCACCTTGGACGATTCGCCCCCATTGAATAATATTGGTTTAGTGCAGACTAATACTTTGTCCTTTTTTCACTTTATAATATATTTTGTTTTGTTTTGGTTTACAGAAATTAAAACAACTACAGCGAATTGTCACTTACGCAACTGATTAGTAGTCCTAGTCATTTGAATGAACGTTAACATCATAAAAGATTAAGCATAATAAATGATTGCAGCAGGAAAAAAAGTCACTCATCTCAGGCTTCATGGCAGCAGCATCATGGGGTAAAAATAGCTACAATTTTCCGACAAACACGTTGATATAGCCTAATTCTGACACAGACATTAAAATTTCAGACTTTATTTCAATTCTATATTATCCACAAAACTGAACTTTAGCCACAAATTACACAATGAGGGTGAATCGTCCAACATGAGGGGGCAAATCAGCCAGGATGCGAACAAGCCAGGAGGTGAATGAGCCAGGGGGCGAATGAGCTCGGAGGCGAATCATCTATAGTGCAGGAGCGAATCAGCCAGGGGGCAAAACAACAAAGGGGCGAAAATGCCAGACACTTAGCTGTGTGCGATTTGAGATGAGCGCAAACTGACAAGTCTGCTCAAGTTACCATTACGATGTACATTATTATTATCAGTTAATATATTTACATTTTGTTGAAGGTTTTTACAGCATAACTCAGAAAAGTACTGACTGATAGAAACTAGGGATGTAATCCAATATTCGATTATTCGGTATTTGTTCGATTTGTTCAAATTCTGAATTAGATTTTGGGTTGTTTGATATTCGGATTTATTTGTTAATTTATGCGGCGATATATGTTGAATGTACAATAAACCATAGTTGCTGCAAACGATGGCTCCATGTTGTTAATTTCGCTTATTAGTAGTACGTAACACCAACTTTAATTACAAACATACATCATTTGGCCATCTGATAGAACAATGCATGGTCGATCGTCGAAGGTTCTACGTTATGCCGGTTATTGTAATTGTTAACTAGCGGACTTCTAGCGGTACCCTGAAGAATCGAATATTGAACAAAATTCGAATAATGTAATTCAAATTCCGAATAACGAAAAAATTCGAATAACACGTCTCTAATAGAAACAAAACTTTGTCAATTGCATAGTTGGGAGTTTATGCAGCTGAATTTTTTGCTGATTAGATGTGAAAACAGTTATTTGCTTACTCTTTTAGTTGCTTGTTTCTGTTTCAGTGTTGGAGAATCGTTGTTGGTCATGGACAGGCGTCCGTCAAGGTTCAGCAGTGGCAGAGATCAGGAAGACTACAGCGACAGGCGCAACTCACGACAGCGGAACTTTGGTCGAGAGAGGTCACCCCCGGAGCGTGGTCGACCATCACCACCACCTATTAGAGGCAGGTCACCCGGTGGCCGGGGAAGGGCATCACCTGGTCGAGCAAGGTCACCACCAGGTCGTGACAGATCTCCACTTCGCAACAGATCACCATTCCGTGGCGGCAGTGCTGGAGGGTATGGACCACTTTTTGTCGACTTTGTTGTTGTTTGCATATCTGAAACGGTTGACCAGGGGAGATAATGACTTCTTCGTTATTTTTGACTTTCTACCATCGTCTCAAAACTTGGCACTTTGAAAAATTATACCTGGACATAATCATCTACATCTACTTATTGTTGACAATGTAGTAAACTTGAAGTACAGCTTTGATATCAAGCCAGTTCTGATTGGTCAACTGACTTATATGAGCTACACGATGTCAAGTTATTCTCAGATATTTATGTACTGCCAAGTCCGTCATTCAGTTCTTTAGCAGGAAACTTGTTGAATTTGACATCAGTATTTCACAAGGCAGCAGTCTGTTTCAGACTGTGATGGGATTTTTATTTATTTCTTTTTTTTGCAAATTTTCTGTTGTGTGTGTCTATGAAAGATTTTTGAATATTTAATAGGGATGCCAGTTACATGCGAATATACGATCGCATATGTGATTGCATATTTTGCCAAAACCTGCATATCACATATTTTTTTCGCATATAATGGCATTTTCAAAATTGCATATATGAAAATTATGCAGCATATGCTGCATATGCAGAAATTTGCATATATTCGCGTGCCGCATAATATTTCTGCATATGCAATCGCATTTTTTTATCATTCTCCTTGTCCAATGTTGTTTTAAGACCATTGAATATTTTGGCGGCAGACGATTACCGGTATTTACATTTAGATGTTGAATAAATTGAAGTCGAAAATGTCAAAAATGTGCAGAATAAGCCTATTAATGATCTGATTACTCGAATTTGCATTTATCGTAAATGTGTGGAAAATATGCCGCATGCAGCATACATGCGTCACATATTTTGCTAAATTTTGCATATTTTGCCTCAAAAAGTTTTGCATATTTTGAGAAAATTTTCCACTATAAACTTGCATTAATATTTGATTGAGTTTTAGCAAAACTTGACAGCCTGTTGTTTATACTGTGTTGTTTCAGGCGGAATGATTTTAGTGGATCCCGTCGACCGCATCAGGACTCACAACGCAGTGGTTCATACGGAGATGTTCCACCTTTTCCAAACGATCCTTCAAGGTTTATTTATGCACCTATTTAGCCTACAGTTTTTGTTGTTGTTTGGACAGTGTTATTATGGTGTAAAGAAGGACCTCTAATGAGTACTGAAAAGTCCCTGTTTGAGCAGTTCCTAAAAGTTACTAAATTGTGTACTTTGGCTAACTGGAAATAACTTTGTAATAATTAGTTCATTAAACAGAAGTCAAAAGTAATGTGTAATGTGTAGTTTGCAATAGTTATAATGATGTTTATTAATAATGTCAACAGTAGACTGTGTAATTTAAGTAACTTTAAATTTTTACGTGCAAGAGATAGCATAGCGCTTATTAGCTATGGTAATTCTGTCCGTCTGTCTGTCTGTCCGTCTGTCACAGTCCGGTACCGATTCAAGCCCAGGTGAGATAGAGAGTTCTGGTTTTCACCATATGATAGCCTAGAGTCTCCAGGATGAAATTTGATGCTGCTGGGTCAAGGGGATCCCCACAAACAAGGGGGCAAAAGAGGGGCACCCCCTCTAAGAAAATGTTATTTTACCGGTATTGGATCGTTTAGTGTGAAAATAGTTGCAGATAGGCACAGACATGCTGTTTTCATAACAAGCACTGGCAACGAGCTTCTTAGAAATGTCAACATTGATGACCTTGAATGACCTTGAAAACCCCAAAATAGGGGGTTTTAGTGAATTTTTTGCAATTTTTGGCTTCGACACGCATTTCAAGAGTGAATTGCACTGAAACGGCTGGAGATAGACCAAGAGGAACTGCGTATGAAATTTTCACCATTGAATGTCGATTTTAGCTATCCAAGTCCGGACCCTCTAGGTTCAATGAGGCCTGCACACGCAAGTGTGAAAGAGGGGTATCCCCTATATAAAGTGGTTATTTATCTGCTATTGGCTTGTATAGGCACAGAGATGCTGCTAACATAACAAGCACTGGCGACAATCTTCTTAGGATTGTCAACATTGATGACCTTGATTGACCTTGAACCCTAAAAATAAGGCTTTTTAGTAATTTTTTGACGATTTTTAGCTGCAAAAGAGTGAATTTCGACGAAGTGGAAAGATTGCCCGTGAACAGGAACTGCTATAGGCTCTTGTGTGTCCCATGAGCATTAGCTCAGATTTCTTGTTATGTATGTTTAACCATTCTATGTTAGTGTTAAATGCATTTATACACTGCAGACTGTTGTTTAAGACACTCATTCCATGGTTGCTAGTGGTTGGTACGGTAAGCCTACAGTCATGGTCATGTACATTGCATTTAAAGTGCACTTACAGGTTAGTGACCCAATGACCTATTGTGTGGTAGTTATTCCTGGCAGACATACAGTAGAGGTAGGCAGTGTGTGAACATACAATATGGAGTCAGTTAACGAGTTTGTGAAAGTGAAAATGCGTATATATATGTAAGATACCTTATTTGAGTAGAAATGTAAATAATAAAATAATATAAATCGGCATAGTTCATGAATAATACAGTTAAGTGCAGAATGCTGGTAGGTAATTACTGTCAAAGGTTGGGTTGTTTATAGCTGTTTATGGGAAATCTATGCCATACAGGATCATAGTTTACCTGCCATTTGACACAAGTGAATGCATCCTGCCTTTACCCCAGCCAGATGACCTGAATCTGCCTAATACTCGATTTACCTACCCCGGACAGATAAAAGGCTGAGTTGACCTTGGTGTAAGTTATATACATAGTCACCCATTCAAGTAGTAACTATTTGATAGAGACCTGACCGGAGTAGAACACACAACCATAAGTCCGACGTGTTCATTATGCCACCAAGGTAATTTGAATGTTTTGAACCATGAAACTGTGAAGTAATGGCAGGCATGTTTGGATGGATGTATGTGCGATAATATGTAGACGTGGTGAAGCAGCCAGGTTTGGTGACAGACGAGGATTAATGCCAGTGCCACCTGGTGACCTTGGACCAAAGCTTCCACCATCACCGCCAGATCACGATGGTGCACCTTCCATACATTGTGAGCTGATTGTTGTCAACTTCGATGGCAGGCAGAGGTAACTTATCGACACTTCCACTCTTTCATTTCCCTTATTTTGTGGCCTGCTTTTGTCATCTGTCTATCACTGCAGTATCTCAAGTATTATGATTAGAAGTGTTTGTATATCACACGCACGTCCAACGCAGCTGAACACACCGTCAATTACAGTCATTAAATATGTACGTTTTAACACTGTCCAGAGTGTATTATTTCTCATTACTGTTGCATAATACACTCTAGATCTTGCTGAGATGTTTATTTATTGGTGACTAGTAAATTTGGCTAAAGAATGTGTTCGTTTGGTGTCGGAATCTCATTAGCCCTTTTTCTATTTTGTTTCAGTTTTCATCCCCCGTCAGTTTGATGGTTATCTCAGCCAAGATTTGTGCTACGTAAATGCTTCCAGAATCAGATCAAGTGTGGTTTGTCTGCCATTTGTCTAAGCAACTGAAGGTTGAAGAAGGTTGTATATTCTTGCAGCTTTTTATGGTAACCAATCTCTGAGCTATGGAGTCACCTGCCATATGGGATTACGCTTTGTTGCCTGCCGCTCACCACAGGTGAATGCCCCCACCTTAACCCAGCTAGACAGCTGGTACTTGATTTGCCTACCCCGGAGAGATGGTGGGCTGAGTTGACCTGCCATGTAATACGCTAGTTGGTACGTGACAAACGTTGCAGGTTGTATGCGGAGAGCATCCGGTCGCGTCTAGCATCTGGCGGCCTGTCGGCGGAGGTGATTCCGGTGCGTGCGAGTGGCATGGAGATGAGTGTGGTGTTGACGTCGGCAGTGCAAGACGCAGTGAGGCGGCGTGCGCTGTTTGCCTGTATCATCAACGAACAGAACGAGATGCATCGATCAATGACTGTCAACATTCTTCACGGACAATTGCAAGGTTAGCATTGTAATCGTCGTGCACTGCTGTTTGTTAACTAACAAGTTGTATGAATTTATAAGATTGCAACCTTCATTGATTAGTTTGTTAATGTTTTGGCTACTGCTGCATGTTTTTGTTGGAACAACAGTTTGCTAGATCTCACATTTATCTCACATTTTACTGTTTTACCTGTGAATCTATCTGTTTAAAGACTGCTGCTCGTTGGTATTTTGTTCTCAGTCAGTAGTCACGTTTACAGTAGTGCATTTGATTATTTCAAGTTAATTCACACCTATAGAATTGCAGTCTTTGACTTGTTCAGTGTTTACCAGTTATATAGCTTTTGACATTTGACATTGGCTGATGATCATTCATGCAGTAGAACTAGGAATGTTCATTTTCCTCCTTTAATTATACGTAGTTATGGTCATCTTTATCTGACAGTTTGGTTCTGTGCATTTTTTGTCTGTTTACTGTATATTGTGTAATTTCAGTATAGGTTAGATCTATCAGATAATTCTTGAATTAATATTTATTTTGTTTAAGATCTTGCTTCTTCTTCTAATAAATTTTTTGACCAGTTTTCAGAACAACATGGCTTTCCGTTGTGTTATTATGTCTGTTTCAGCACATGCAGAAGATGTAATCAAACTGCGATTAATGTGTGATCGAAATAATTATTTTAAGGCATGACAAACATTATAAAAGATTTTAAAAGTCAGTCACTCGACAGCAATAGTATGCATTGTGGAAATGGAAATGATAACTGAAATGTTTTTTCGTTTGTTTGTGACACCCAGAACATCGTAACATGCCATTGGACAGTGCAGTCAGTTTGATAATGAGCAACTATGAGCAGTGGCTTGACAGCGCTGGTAACCCGGCAGCACGTAATGCCCCGCCGTCTGAACCCCCGACACAGTCTGGACGTCTGGCTCAACCATCTGGATTCAGGCCACCCGATGAGAACATCATCCGAATGCTTCAGATGGCAATTGATGGTCGCTGTCTGGTCGTGGAAGAACTGGATGAGGTGATCAGCTACTTTGAGCAGCAGAGAAAGATCATGGCAAAGACACAAGGAATTGCCCCATCTTCAAAACCTCCTGGTTTGTATATTTGTTGCCATCATATGTGGAAGATTGCCTGTTTAGGGTTGAGAAAGTTTAAAGGGTATAGCTCTTTGTGGTAAAGCCATGTCAGAGCTTTGAAATGTCATTTGCCATTGGATCATGCTGTTCACACTGCATAGCCAGAATTGCACAGTTTGTGATACAAGCATAGAACTTGGCATGATAATACTTCAGACTATACTGATTATTTTCAGCGCTGGTGCCACTGTATGCACCCTGCTTTTTGGCAACGGTCGTTAGGCATTGCATTTTCCCTAGCAAGAAACTGATTTAGCGTGTAGGTCTGATTGCCATTGGATGAAACATGGTTTGCAGGAATGCTAGGTGACAGTGACGGAGAACGCGGTCGTCAGGACCTGCAAATGATGGAAAAAGATCCGTCACTGATGCTTGGTGGTAAAGCAGTCCCGGGCCAGGGCGCTCCCATCAGTGCAGGGGATTACCGGAAACATTCACGCTTTACTGATACTCCGTCGGGCCGGGAGATGGCTGACAAACATGGCGGAGGTTTCCCGCCAGATCTTCTGCGACCTCCGACCGGTCCGTCCGACAACCGCAGCCCTCCGTTTTCAGGCTACGGCCAGGCAGCTCCGAGCTCTGCGGGTCTGGCACAGTCGGGAGTGGGTGACTTCCGTGGCTTGCAAGACAAGATGCAGTCACTGTACCCAGGCTCCCAGGCGTCGGCGGGTGGGCCAGGTATGGACACCCACCAAAACCCGACGTCATTGTTCAATCAGCCACCCTCAGGAGGAATGTCGACCTACGCTCGACCACCGCCAGCGAGTGCCCCACCGGCTCCTGGCTTTGGCACAAGCGGTCCACACTGGGCAGGTGCTCTGCCACTAGGTGCATCAAACGGCCGGCAGGATTGGCGTCCGGGCTTCGGCAGTGGACCTTCCAGCTCCATGTCTGATTACCACAACCCAGTGCAGCAGCAGCCACAGCGGTTAGGCCTAATGGGCAACTGGCAGCCAGATGCCATGTCATTTAGCCGTTTTCATTAGGACAACACTGCCTCCATGACAGACTGCTGGACAGATTATACATTGGCCACAAGGCCCAGTGGCCCTGGACTGAAAACTGAAGTACAATAACTACATGTACAGTAACCGTTTGATGCTTGCGTAATTTGTTGTGCAAATTGCACAGGCATATTTAAAACTCAGTGAATCATATTATCTACTGAATCACATAAATTAATGGCCATCACTGTTTTCAAATAATCTTTGTATTGCAGTTACTATACTCGTGTGTGATCTCAGACTGTGCTTAGAATAACACCATGTTGTACAAATGTTTGTTCTCGATTTTTTGTTTCTTCTTACACGTATGATTCACTGATAACAGTGCAGTTACTTATGCTTCCGAAACAGACTCCACTGTTGTAGTATGGAGTGAATTAATTCTGAATTGGGACATATTAACATCCGAAGCTATGACGGTCAGGCCGAGGTTGAAATGATGCGAGTTGACTGTGTGTTCTGTATTTAAATCTTGCATGTGTTAACACGATGTTGTATGTGTGCATGAGTATGTGTGCATGTGTGAATTATTTCTGTACTCGTGTTTTGCAGTCACTAAGATGATCAATGTGCTTTGATGCATTTAGGTGCCATGAAGGGCATCGATAAGTAAAATTGTTCCACAGTTCGCAGGTCTTCACTTTAGAGAGTCCCAACCTCACCTGGTGTATCATTGGCCGGTTAAAGAAAATCATAAATAGTAGCAATTTAGTCGTAGTGCTAGTTGTGGTAGTTATCAGTGTAAGAATTGCAATGTTACTTCAAAGCTGTCACCCATGTTGTGTGTTTATCACGTTTTTTGTTTAATTTAAGATTAACTTCACTGCAAGCTTATCTGTCCCAGGAATTGTTTGTTGTTTTTAGAGCACACTCAATTTTTTCATTCAAATTTTCACCACAACATTGTCAGCTCAAAGGCAGAAGGATTTTCTGTGGCATGGTATAAGTCGATTTTTATATAGTGTGTGGATATGAATGTTGTTTTGAATTGCATATTTTATGTTATTTGTTAGTGAGTAACTAACTAATAGGGCAGTATGTTTTTCATTATTGCATATTTGTAATATATAGTGGTGTAAAAAGACTTGTTTGTGGACCACCGACTGGTTGTTTTGGATGAATTAAGCTGAATATTTTTGGCTTGTCGACCCGTGTGACGGACGTACAGACGGACAGAATTGCAATGGCTAAGACGCGCTGAAGGCAGTAGCTGCTTTTGCACGTAAAAAGTGATTGCGAAAGTTTGGTCTAAGTAGGTACTTAGACCAAAGTTTAGTCGAACTAACCTGGCTAAAGTCGGTTCGATTTGCATGGAAGAGATAGCTTTAGTCCTTAGGGCTAAAATTTCGCTGAGCCTGAATCCACTTCAGCTTTTGACTTCAGCTGAGCAACTACAACACGGCGACTGTTTACAGTCCTATACATATGGATAGTTTAGTAAATTAAAGGAGTCTAGTATCAAAAAATAAATGCTGTGATGGCTTCACAATGACGTAAGACGTTACGTAACACGTATGTGTGCGCAGCACAATTAAATAAGCAAGTCCAAGTGTAACTGGTTGATTTATTTTCTGTCAGGCTTAGTTTTTCACCATTTTAATCGTTTTGGTCTAACCTTTGGTCTAAGTCTATATTACGAAAGTTCAGTTGAACTTTGGTCTAAGTACATACTTTAGCGTTCAGTTTTAGCTTTGGCATAGTGAAAGTCTTAAGTAAAAAAGTGAAGTCGCCCATTGTTACTTTGTAAGCTTGCCAGAGGACTGACATGGCGGTCAGAAACTGCAATTTTGCGTAAAACCTACTTATGGCAACTTCTTTTACTAAATTACCATACTCACGTACAATATGGACAATAAAGCAGGCATGTGTCTAAAATTTGTCATTGCACTTGAAAAACATTCAAACTCTCAACAGACATGGTCCAATATACAGGGTGGTCCATAAAAACGTGTCATTTTACTTTTGTCCATATCTTCACCAGTTACCATATTGACCGATTTCCAAAATTCTTTCACTAGGCCTAGCACATTCTGCATACAATTTGCAATAATGCGCTTATCATATATCTCACCACACCATAAATGCGTCTCCACACTACCTTGTGAAATATTAATGAAATATGAATATATAACGATAATATCAAAGAAACATTTTTGGTAAACGAACAAAAAACACTTCAGACCAACATTGCGGTTAATGTTCTGTATGACACTAAACTGGTGTCATACGGATCATTCACTGCAATGTTGGTCTGACGTGTTTTTTTCCATTTATCTGAATGTTCATTAATATCGTTAGTTTGTTCTTACATTTATATTTCACAATGTAGTGTAGGGACGCAATTATGGTGTAGTGGAATATACTGTATAATAACCACGTTATTGCATATTGTCCACAGAGTATGCCAGTGAAAGAATTTTCAAAATCGGTCAATAATTAGCAAAGATATGGGCAAAAGTGTAGTGCCACGTTTTTTTATGTACCACGGTGTATATATCTTCATACAGAAAGTTGGTTATGGTAGCTGTTATATACGTAATGAGTCATTGAGATCTGACGAAAATACCAAACTTCTCAGATTACTTTAGGGCCTATTTCTATGGTAAAATAATCACTGTCACGGACAACGGTAACCAGAGAAATGTATTTGAATAGATAATAAATATACACAAATACTTTGTATTTTCATAAAGATAATTAAAAAGTGTAAATTTCACAGAAGAGACTGATAGCCCTAGACTTAATCCATGTAATGAAAATTTTTTGTGTACGTAGCTACGTCGTGCCGTTGTTAATCTGACAAAATCTGCACGGCTGCTTGAGACGGGGCGACCACTGGTCAAGGAAACCTGGAATTGTCAGCGAATTTGACAGCTGCCATGGAAAAATCAGGGAATTGACTAGAAGTCATGGAATTGCTCAGTCGGTGTTGGTGGATCATTTTAGCGCTATATGTGTGCCAGTCACCGGGCTTATGAACAGATGTTGCAAACGTTCTGAAACCAACTAACGGCTGCATTTCATCATCATCATCACAAAGAGGTTTAGCGTGCACTAAATAATTTAAGTATTTTTGCTAGGACCACGTCAGTAAAGGGTCGTAAGTAGGCAGGGACTCCGGATATGAACGATGTTTTCTGAAGACCGAGGTGTGCAGAGGTTAGCCTACGTCCGATCGTAGCTCGTTCTATCAGTTGGCATCAGAGACTGGCAGAGCTGCCAATCAAGGTCCGGAAATCAAAATACGTGAGATCGATCATCTATTTCCCTCCCTCCTTTCTTTATCTCTTTCTCCTCTCCTTTTTCCCTTTCCCCCTTTCGTCGCTCCATTTTCCTCTTTTCATCTTTTCCCGCTATATTCGGAGGTTCGGGTAACGCTGTAATTAAGCTTTCCAAGTGGGGTCCGGTGTCGTGGGCTCAGTTTACCGGCGGGCTGAGTTTATCAGAAAGTACAGCCATGAAAATCAACAAAATTTGTACTGAATAAGCTGCAACACAGTCTCTTCGGGCTGATCTACGGTTAGGTTTCAGCAGCAGACAGCTTTTTGTCAGTTGATGAGCCTTGTAGGCCTACAACATGAACCAGACAGATGATGAAAATACGATTAGGCTAACGCGCGACTAAGATAGGCCTAATTAAATTGGATGATTACTTTAATACAGCTCTAGTAATGATAGCAAAACTACAGAAAATTTCCCCAAGTTCTTCGTGCTCGACCAACGACTTTTTGATGCTAAAGTTTTAAAAGTATTTTGGTGTACCATTATCTTGCGTTTTTTCGGTAAATGTCGCGTTTTTTAATTTAGTAAGTCCGATTTTTTTCTTAAGCCTTTCGTAAGTTTGACTTACAAGTGCTGTATTAAATTAGGCCGCAAGTCGCAGGCAGTGGCGCGTTTAGGGCACTGTCATACAACCTGTCATGGCTTTTTTCGGCGCTAAAAATTTGCAAAATTTTTGTGCTGCCTAGAACATTAAAATTTATATGTCGGTTAACAAAAAAAGTACCATCTCCTGGAGAATCATATCCAAGCTCCTCAAAACTCGTGCAGGCCTCCCATCTTTAAATTCTGAATGCGACATTGGGCGCAGGTACTTCGTAACGGACATCAACAGTACTGTGGGTTACTCGATCCTAACTGATCACAAGCACAGTGTGAAGACGGCGGCAGCTGAGGGGTCGTCGTCCGTCGGGTCCTGTGGACTGGCGTTCGCTGCTGTACGTTCAACTTCACCATGGTCGTCGTGGTGGTCGTGGTCGAAGTGGGTGGCATTCTGACGCTGGACCAAGTCTCTTGACGGCGGCAGGTCGCTGACGCAAGAAAGCTGTCGCCCGGCGTCGAGGTGATGTTCTACGGTGCCCGGAAAACTTACCGCCGCCGAGTAGCTCTGATCAGCGTCATGGTCCTCGCCGTCAATGACGTGCACTCGACTGTGCATTGTCGAGCGCCCACGTAGAGCGTCCTCAGCGTGTTGCGGTGGTTCCTGCTGGATGCTGGCGGGGGGCAGACGACGTTGTAGGTCGACCAGCGCCCGCTGTACGTCTTTCAGCTCTCGTCTCAACGACATGAACTGGTCGCACATGCGCGGCGTCATTGCCGACAGCTCGTCGTGTATGGCGCTTGTCCGCTGCTGAAGACCTTCCAACTCGTTCGAACCTATGCACAACAGCGGTGCTTCAATCGCTCATGACTGTTGTGTTTCTATATCTAACCACGAAAATGACGTAGCCTACGTGCGCGTGTGCAAAATATGCTCGCCAAAAGTCCGTAGGCCCATATACACTGCACGCGCGTTTGCTGCTTTAAAAGCTCTCTCCAATCACAAGTAGCTTTTTTGCGTATATTGTTCGTTATGCCTTTACACGCATTTGTATGACTATCAGTCGTATTTGTTTCTATTTCTCTCTCATTCTTTCGCGATTGTTATTTGTCATAAAAGACAGCTTACTTATTTACTTTAATACATTAGCAAAAACATAAATGTTATCACTGTGTCGAAATAAACAGGTCAAGTGCGTATACAACTTAACAAGAAGCCCAGGTGTCGCAAGAGTGGGGCCGATCGTACTGGTTTTCACGGACCTTGAAGGTCATCCAAGGTCGATGATTTTTTATGTCATTTGAAAGGGCTTATGCTACTTCCTATTAGTGATTTTTAGTAACCTAGGCCCTATCTCGCACCGTTTAGCCATAATACATCCGTGACGGACAGACGACGACAATCATGACAAAGGACCGACCTTAAGCTTACAGCTTAGCGGTCGGCCGAATAAAAGCTGTGCCGATATAGTTGGGCGATACTGATTTAATCAAATGCTACCGACCTTCACTGGGCACGACGCTTGTCAGCAGTCGTTCGAAGATGTAACGACGAACCACGGTCTTGATGACCGCCTTGCAAAACAAAACATGCATGCATAGGAGTTTTAAAATGAGAAAAATAACAATTCAATCAGATGAAGCTACGCACACTAACATACGACAGAAACGAAAGCGTTAATATTTGGGCAAAACTATAGTCATTTCGGTCAAGTTTTTTTTGCGATGCTGCGTGCCAAAAATTGTTAAAATCGACCAACGTTTCACGAAGTTATTTAAAAAATAAAATTTGTTTTTGTTTAGCTAGGCCAGCCTGCGGACGCCCCTGTTCTCACCCTGGTTTTGTCGGCCGACTCGCTAGCTCCGGCGGTATCACCAGTCGTCGTTGATGTCGTGTTCTGCGTTTGATCTTGCTTGACGCCGGCGATACGTCGGGCTACCCGGGACCTCTGGGGTGATGACCCGTTCGTCCAGCGACCACCACGCAGAGGTGAAGAACTCGACCATGGAGCGTCAACCCTACCTAGCACGGCGGAGCTGCCCATCGCTGGACTGTCGGATGTCATCTGATGATCGTCCGTCTCACAGCGACTGTAGACTCCGTGCTGATACAGTACAGACCACACCATCAGACTCATCTCGTTAGAAAGAAAATAGGGAAAAAACTGGTGGCGGAAATTGTAAAACTTTTTGTAATCAGTCCTGTTACTTTTTAACCCATATAGTTTTAACTGTATTACCAGCAGATTTTTTTACCAAGACAAGGACTTTTGTTTCAAGACCAGGAACATGAACAAGACTTTTTTGGTTCCCAAGGCGCTTCGAGACCAACTTTGGTCCAGAGGACTAGACCTACATTACTGCTAATATCCCTAAACGTGCTACTTTGTTAAGAGTGCTTGTAAAATTATTATTATCAGCATAGTTGTTATTTTAACTCGCTAATCAGGTGCTTGACAACTTGACAATGAATGAGTCAGTAATGCGGCGTCCGGCGTAAACAACCACGCGGAAACTCTACTTCCTACAGGTGCTCTAAATGATAGAACCCAGGCAACGCAAAATAAGTGCAATATAGTAATGCCACTGAGTTATAAACAGATTTCACCTGCCACATAGGAATGTTGGCAGAGTTAGCCGAAGCGCTGCCGTTAGTTCTGGTCGTATATATCGGCGAGTTTTCCTCGTCGCCACACGATGAAGACGCACACGCCTGGGCGGCCTGGTTCGCGCGGCGCTCAAAGTGCCAATCACGCCAGCGTCGGTACGTCGCGGTGATTAGCTGGAGCGCCGAGTGCGGCGTCGGGATGATATTGAACGGAACCGGAAGCGGTGAACCTTCCCGGATGTACTCCATGTACAGTCGGGATCGCACGAACTTCCACTCGATGTCCTGGTCCGTCTGTCCAACAACATATAAACATGCCGTGACTCAACTAAAGTCCAGCTATCGTTAGGAGAAGCCGACCATACTGCCTGGGTTCGAAGGCTAAGAAATGTGAACGTAATTTTTTTACTTACTTACATTACTTACATCGCTCCTAAATACTTCTGTTAAAAATTGCTGCCAAGCTGCTGCAGGCAGCACATGGTTTTACCAACGTCCTATCCAACGGTACCATCGCCGACCCTTACGACGTACCGTTTAGCCACAGTAAATACGTTACAGACGACAGACAGATACACGATAGACAGACGGATGACAAATCGTAACATAAGCCCGACTGTTAGCACGGTCGGTTAAAAACGTAGCAATGTTACTTAACCTTATAGCTAGATATATTGCCTTGATTTCACAGACTATTGTTGTTAAGAAATTACCAACCCACTTTGCCCTTAAATTATAGTTGTGACGGCTACAAATGTCACAAATCAAAACTGTAAGAAGTGGCCGTTTGTGACCTGTATAAATTAGAATTTCCATCGTGTTCTACAACGCAGATTTCTCGCGTTTGTGGATCTCAATAAAGGTGCAATGCTGCAGTAGCCAGTAGCAGTATAGACCTAAGACCCCAATCATCTTCAAAACTGAGTCGAAATGCCTGCAGTTAAGATAACGACGCATTCCGCATTTGCTCTGTGCTTTGCTTTTGTTCTCTTTTTTTCCCGCCAGTGCTTGTGTTACGTTCGTCGTGAATAAACGTGACTCATATAGAATAGAAAAAATATGCCGGCCTAGTGCCGACACACTGTGCGGCCGTACGTCATTTAGCACCTTAAGCTGTGCAACATTTACCACAATCTTTGACATTTCGAACTGAATATTTGGCACCATGGTTACTCCTGCCATGTGAGGCGTTTTAAGCCAATTTTGGTTTTTCCGCGCCTTTTTCTTTCCGAGTTAAAAGGCCGTAAAAGATGGCATACAGACGGACGAACGCAAAGTAAAATCGGACGGGCAAGACCCATATTACGGCATACTATAGATGATGATGATGATGATGAAGGACGAATTAACTTTAGCGTGGCGTTAAGTCCTAAGACTACAAGGACACGTAACAATAAGCCTAAACAGTGAAGTCACGTAATAGTAGTCAATGCAATGAGACGTTGTTAGTCATGATTGTAAGACCAGGCAATATAATAAATAGATGTCAGAAAGTTATCTTGTTGGAAGATTTTTGTTTAGAAATGCAAAATCTGAAGCAAAAAAGCCTCACTTTTGGAAAAATCACTGCTATGCAAACACAAATACACTAAAACAGATAAAATATGCAATATTTTCTCCCATAAGTGATATAAATGAGAAAATTTTTTCACTTAGTTTTGTATGAGTGTGAATCCAGTAGGTTTGAGTCTGAGTTCAAAATCACAAAGGTTCAAGGTTTTTCCTCGAGGAATGTGGAAGCCAAAAGCCTCCAACTGTTTTGTCAAGACTTTGTGGAATTATTAGTTAACACTAGTAGGCTCTAACAGTTATGCACTGTTGAAAGGGCCTCATTTTCAGATGCTGGAAAACTAGTAAAATTTGGAATTTTTGGCAAAATTTTATCTGTCCGTGGAAGACAAGAAAATAAATACATAAATTAAAAGCACAGTGATAAAAACGTAAATGAAACAAGGTGCTTTATGGTTTGATCTTTTGTATCAGCATTTCATGATTGACGGAATTTAAGATTTTGTTTGTTTTCAGACTAGTAATTTGCCGCTTGTTCTGTAGATTTATGTTCTGTGGTTGTTTTGATTGGGGGTGGGTTCATCTCAGAGTGTCTGACAAGTGAGTAAATGGTGACTGAATTTCAGGGTGTCATACTGAAGATAACCGATGAAGGCCGATGCATCGTGGGACGCATACTGCACGGCGGCATGATGCATAAGTTAGGTGGATATATCATATATTTTTAATTTTATACTTATGTCATTGTTGTTGAGTTCAGTTATTAGGTCATTGTTTTGTGAATACTGCATTATGTAAGCTTACTGTTGTTTGGAGGTACTGGGATTATGCAGTAGAATGACAAATGGCAGTTGATTATTAGTTGTAGGTCCCATTGCAAAAAATAGCCATGTTTAGTTATGGGTGGATAGCTGCAGTATGCACTGCTAGTGGCTGCATTGATTGCTTGCTTCGTATTGAAGATGGTCTAAACTACATACTGTTGCTCCGTATCATTTCTTGGGAAAACCGTTGCGTAATAGGTTGTGTGATAGTGATCAAATGCTGAAGATAAATGCTGGCTTTTAAATCCTAAGTTCCATTGTGCTGACTATGAGGCAAAGTTCGCAGACTTTGTCGTGGACACATACCATGAAAGTTCACGGACTTTTGTCTCTGATTTGTTTTCGCGACAAAATCTGCGGACTGTCGCCGATTAATCCCGTGCATTGTCGTGGACTAAATTCCATTAGAGCAACACATAAGAGTTTGTTGCAGACTTGTCGCAGATGTTGTCGCAACCATCTTGACGTGTCGAAATGGTGCACATTTGCAACTTTCACAATTTGCGTCTGCTAATTTCATCGAAACTTTTCCACGGTGAAGTTTCGATGAAAGTCAGCGTAATGAAATCTGGGCTTAATCAGCCAATGTGGCTTTGAGTTAACTGTTTGAGTGTACAGTTTGAGTTATAGGGGACATATTGTAGCCTGTGTGTGCTATCATCTGCAGGTACTCTGCACGTGGGTGATGAAATTCAAGACATCAACGGCTGTTCTGTTGATGGCCAGTCACTTGACTCTCTGCAGTCTTTACTGGTTTGTTTCTTCACTCCGCGTCTTAACTCTTAATTCATCTACGTAGACATATTAGACATATGTTTAGGAATAGGGTTGTGTTTGGAGATCTTATTGCTTATAGCAATTGATATCCCATTAGTTTTTCATGATGGATCAACCCGTGGAAATCTTATACTGTGAGATTCTGTGGCTACACAAATTTACTTACTGAATCGGCAGCGTGAAACACTTTGCTGCATGAACTGAGAACTGCAGAAAATTGAAATAGCTTCAATCGTCAGCTTTCAACGTACCGTTTTAACGTTGCAGTGCATTGCTGTTTTTATTGTGAATGATGCGCTAGAAATTATCTCGTTATTATTATCATGACTTAAATAAATGCCGCATTGACCATGGGAACGGTTGGTTTGGTGGTTGTACCCGTTAATGCGATGCTTGCACAGTTAATCTATTTAATTTATTACATCGATGCTAGCTGCTAGGTTAACAATCGGTGATGATACTACCAAGAAATAAAGATTAACATAACACAAGATCTAGTGTGTTGCGGGATACAATTATACTGTTTGTAATGTTGTTCTTGAGTTTATATTCCTTGCTACTGTTGCTGCCTTTGTCACGTGTTACATTGATTGTTAAATAATGCCTGCTGTTGAAGCACGTATGGCAATGTATCCGGTTGTAGAGAGACCTGTATGGAAGCATCTCGATCAAAATAGTGCCTAGTTTCCGCAATCAATCGGCAAACTGCGAAGTGAGTAAAACGCCGTTGCATGAATGGAAAATGTTGGCCATTTTGTTGACTTGATTTTTACTGTTGTAAGTTAGTTAGTATGTGTGTGTTAATCTTTGGTTTGTTAGTATAATATTTGTGTGTATAAAGGTAGTTTTTAAAATGGTTATTTATGCCTCAAAACGCTCATCTCCAAAGTGATCTGTAATGTGTCGAGTGAGATGTAAAACTCAATTCACTCATGCACTACTTATTTGCTCACTCAGCTTCATAGTTCAAGCCCTGTGTTATCGGCAACTTTTCTTTCCTATGGGGAAGCCAAAAATTCGACCCCCCCACAGAATCAAAACCCCAGACTGGATTAAGATAAAATTTGGTGTGGTTGATTATGTCAGCAAGGGGACCTGTCATGCAAAATTTTATGCAAATCCCTCCAAGGGGGGCTTCTCGGCAAATGGGTGAAATATATGCAAAAAATTTTCTTTATATATGCCTTTTTTTTTCTTCAACGCATGCACAGATCAGACTTCTTAAGGGATTTTTACGCTTAATACGTCAAACGGCGTGGTTTTGCACAAGGAAGTGCCTTTTCAGGGTTAGAAAATTAAAATGTAATATTTAACGTATTTATTTGCAAGAATCAAAAAAATTACAATGTCGTCTATGGGGAAGATTAAGCAATTCTTTAAACGGTCATAACTTTGGCTGTGTATAAGACAGAGTCATAATTTTTGGTTCTAGGGTATGGTTTTCGAGGATGGCCAATCTAATGGTGTCATTCAGTTTTACCCCAGACCCTCCCTGGTTGCCATGGCAACGAAATTTGGGACAGAATTAGCTATAACTCAAATTGTTTAAGAGATATCTGCGAGATTTTTGCGTCTATAGGGGGGTTTTGGGGGATGGGCCATCGAATACTGCCAATCAAATTTTACCCCGACTGACTTTCGTTGCAATGGGAACGAAATTTGGGACAAAATGGGCTATAACTTGACATGTACGAGATATCTCCGAGATTCTTGCATCTAACAAGGGGTTTTGAGGGTGGAGCAAATAAATAATTTTAGTAAGTCTACCATAGTTGACTCTCGTTGCTATGGCAACAAAATTTGTAGAATTTTTGCCAAAAATTGGCTAGAACTCGGTTAACTGAAGTCTACGAGATGGGCTCAGACTTTAGTTTGACTTGACTTTAGGCTACAGACGTTTGTGGTCGGCCATTTTATGCAACGGTTTAATAACTGCAATAATACGATTAGTTAAATTAGCATTATTGAAGTGTTTTCCGGGCCTATATTAAGCGGGTTATGCATGCAATATTAGTTTATTTATTTGTGTGACCATTTTGTGGATATAAAAGGAATTTCGTTCAATATTGTCAGCAATGCAGGCCAGCGGTGACGTCATGCTGACAAGTGTCGTCTGCTTTTTTCAGTTGCGCCATTAGGTAGTAAGTAACAGTTATAAGCGGCTTGGCTACTGTAAAAAATATCTGAGGCGCAGTATCTTTCTAAGTGGTCACCAGTAGGAAAACAGTATTTTAGTAATAAAACCGCAAATATAAGTGCACAAAAAATCAGTTTATACACTTGTTAACGGCAATATTAAAGAACTCACACATCGAAAACAGAAAATATCACAAAAGGTGATATTATTCAGCAGCACATTGACACACAGTCAGTGTGATGTGGGCAGTATCACCTTTTGTGATTTTTGCTGTTTTCGATGTGCGAGTTCATGGTTCCTACGGTCAGGGGAAGTCAGGGAATTCAAAAGTACCATGGTGCAAAAGTTAACAAAGATGCAGAAAAAAACAGAACTGTTGCACGCACACTGCGTACAGCAGTTCAAAATTTTTTCTGCTCGCTTCGCTCGCAGATTATTTATACTTTTACTTTTTCATTTGTTCTGCCGCCCTTGTTTCTAGTGTTATTGCAAGTGATTGAAAGCCAGCATTGGTATTTCGCATGAACAAATTAGTCAGGGAAGTCTGGAAAGTCAGGGAAAAGTCAGGGAAAATGTATTCTGCAGAGTAGTAGGAACCATGGAGTTATTTAATATTGCCGTTAACAAGTGTATAAACTGATGTTTTGGGCATTTATTTCAGGTAACACTGATCATGTATGGGACAGTCTTTCTGAACATGTCATCTTTCCACTCTCCATGACTGTTTTCCATTTCCATGTGAAACTCATCTGTTTTCTATCGTTATCCCACCACTTGCTGATTGTACAGTGCATTGTCTAATGCAGTGACGTTCATTGCTTTGGGATGCTCTTATCGTTTACATTACATTACATACTAGCTGTAATAATTTTGTATTTGTTGCGTAATAGCAAGTGTTTATGTACAGATATTCGTACGAGCATTGTTTGCCTATGACCCATCGACGGACGACCTGATATCATGCCGTGAGGCTGGTCTGTCATTCTCTGCTGGTGATATTCTACATGTCCTTGCGAAGGATGATCACCATTGGTGGCAGGCTCGGCACTGGACTCCCGACGCTGGGTCCCAGGCACTCCAGCTTGCCGGATTGATTCCGTCCCCGGAACTGCTGGAATGGAAGACCAGCTGCTCAACGATCGAGAGAGCTAAGCGGAAGCACTCCGTCAGGATTGGAAGTACATACACAATTTTACTTTTACGATTTGGGCTCGCTGTTCCAAAGGTGCAGTGTTCCGCTATTCCGAATGTCTACTGTGTAGATACACGCCACAGTTTTTTAGGGTTAAAATTAGGGTTAGAGTTAAGGTTAGGGTTAGTTAGCATTAAGGTCATGGTCACTGAGAACAGCTCTCGCGCGTAAAAATCATGATATGAAACACAATACGATATGTAATAAATATGACAATTTTAGAACAAAGTAACATAAAAATATTAAAATTGGACTTTTTAGGTTGGTTTGGGTTTTTTAAAAAACCTAAAAACCGCCTGGGTTTTTTGGACCAATTTTCCAGCCCTGGTGAAGGTAACAGACACTGGTGTTTTTCTCGATGCAGCTGTTAACTGTTCGTGGTTTGAACTGCGCAAGAAGCTGACCAGGGACAAGTATCTGGCCAAACACAATGCAGCCTTCGACAAACTAGAACTTCTTACATATGAAGAAGTCATCCGACTGCCTTTGTTTCAACGAAGGACACTTGTTTTACTTGGTATATTGTCCACTTTTTTCCATATTATGTTTTCTTTAGTTTGACCTTGTGTTTGAAGAAGCCTGAACTGCTAATTGGTTGACAGCATTAAGTTGAGACATCAAATATTACTGTGTCATTGTGTCATTAATTATATTATTTGTTAATGAAAGCTTACTATTTTGGAACTACAGCAGGTGTGTCCAAATGGAACCTTTTTGTATTGTTGCAGCAGACAGATTTTGTTTAGCATACTGGTTGTTTTTTTTTCTTCATCCAAGTTACAATATTGAAATACTGAATCAGTATTATAACTTCTGTTTTCCGTTAAATGGTTAATTATAGCTGTTAATGCATGTAAATATTAACAAAAAGATACATACAAGAACTTAACGTACAGTATTTGGTAGATATTTGCTCCAGGTGAAGGATTTATTTTACTGCAAAAGCAACTTTGCTGTAAAGTGTTGCAGTTAAACATTGGTTCTGGCAATGGATTTGAGGCGTGGAGAGGTGGTAGCGTGTGTTTTATTTATATTTCGTCTGCAGATAGTCTGTGAATGCAACAGACAAAGAATTGTTACACATGGCCCACATTTCCAGAATATGTTGTATAAATAATAGCGGCACCTTTTTTATGACATGCTGTGTATACATGTAGCAATTGCACAAATAAGCTAAATAATCTACGTTATATGTTATACCAGGTGCTCACGGCGTCGGACGCCGACACATAAAGAACGCACTCATTACCCGCCATCCCGACTGCTATGCTTACCCTGCACCTCGTACGTATAACATCAGTGATGCATCAGTGTAACTAGTAGGAAAAGTAACAAAATGCTACAGTCCCCATGCCTGTATGTGTTGAAAGTTAACATTTATTCTATTAGTTATTAGCGAGGCATATGTTATTTTGAACTGAAGACAGTGTATACAGAACGGAACATGGCGGCTCTGAATTGTCCTGATTTTGTACCAGATTACATATCCAAGACATTTAGACTTTTCGATGAATAACTTTCATGTAATTATTAGTAGGCAGCACAGGATATACCGTAGGTATAACAATACAGCAGTGGCCTATGTCACACAGTTGCCTATTATGTTTTGCATACCGACACTGGCTTATTGTACCGTGTTGTTGACTCAACACGTACGGCCATTGGGCTTTCCCAGTCGCTGGTTCAACGGTCTGGAACTCGCTGCCAGATGAATTCAGAGATCTAGCATGTGACATTGCCAATTTCAAACAGCTCTTTAAAACAATCCTGTTGAGTCAATACTAGTGTGGCAAGCGCATTAGGGGTTAATTTAACGATATGTGCTATATAAATTTACATTTCACTTACTTTACTTACTTACTATGTCACACTGAGTACTGTGCGGCTGCTGCTCAGTACTTTGTCTTTTCACATTTCATGTGAAATCTGGGCTTATAAATCGTTTTTAAAAGCCTAACTAGGTGAGTTTTTGGGTTCAAAGGTCAAACTTTGTCAATTTTGGGGTTTTCATAAGTTTTAATTTATTAGAATGAGCACTGCAAGATACTGTCCATATGCAGTAAATATCCAAGAAATTTGCAATTAATGTGTTTGAAGTTTTTTTTAAACTTTTAACCAAAGCTCATTAAACTGAAGTTGGATCAATTTTGAGTTTGTTTTTTGGGGGGGTGGGTTTTTGGAGGGTTTTCTAGTTGGGTTTGCCAATAAAAACCACTTCTACTTTGACCGCGCTGTTTGTTCCCGGGTATCTGAACTCTCTGTGTGATTTTATGTCATCAGATACAAGTCGACTGCCATTGAATGACGAGGAACTGAATGAAGGCAACTACATCTTTGTGACGTACGAGTCGATGCTGGCCGACATCGCAATGCATTCATACTTGGAGTACGGCTCATACGATGGCGCCCTCTATGGGACAAAGTTGGACACAATTCGTCAGATTCACGCCGATGGACTTATTGCCGTCATTGATGTTGAGCCACAGGTGGCTAGCATCTATTGTCGGCAGTCATATTATTAGGGCCCACAGTTTTCTGCCAGCCGCGGAATTTTGAGTCGAGTCGCAGAATTTGCCCTATTCCACGGAATTTCGTGGATGTTTGCAAAAGCTGAAAATTGACTGGCGATTAGTACGATCGTTGGCTTGATGACGTAATTTTATTGCCAAAAAAATTTAACTGAACTGCACAAAATTCACTCTTGAAATGTGTGCCACAGCCGAAAATTGCAAAAAAAAACATTAAAACCCTTTGTTTTGGGGGTTTAAGGTCATTCAAGGTCATTGATGTTGACACAGTTAAAAAGCTCATCACTACTGCTTGTTATGATGAGCAGTATACCTGTGCCTATCTGCAACTGTTTTTTACGTTAAGCAAGCCAATAGTGGTAAAATAGTCACTTTTTATGGGGTAGCCATCTTTGACGCCCGCCTGTGCAGGCCTTCTTGAACTTAGAGGATTGGGACCTGGACTGCGGCAATATGCGTTTAATGCTGAAAATTTCATGTGCAGGTTGTCTTGGTCTATCTCCAGTCATTTCATCACGGTTCACTGTTGAAATGTGCACTGCAGTCAAAAATTGTGAAAAATTCATCGAAAACCCTTCTTTTGGGGGTTCTAGGTCGTTCAAGGTCATCGATGTTGACAAATCTAAAAAGCCTGTCAACAGTGCTTGTTATGATAAACAGCATGTCTGTACTTGTCTGCAACCATTTTCACAGTAGACGAGCCAATAATGGCAAAACAGCATCTTTTTAGAGGGGGTACCTTTTTTGATGCCCTCGTTTGAGAGGAACCCCTCACATAGGGGCACAAGATTTTGTCACAAAAAAGCTAGAGTCCATGAGGCAGCCTGCAGTGAAGATATCGTGATCCTAACTTGCACCGTTTTGATGTGGTTCAATTGTGTGACGGACAGACGGACAGACAGACGCCTACACGATGGCTAAAATGCACGAAGCATTGCACGTAAAAACTGAGCCAGCTTTCAATAGTTTTTTTGCACATGCCTTCTGGAAACCGGAGTCGTAAAACATCGACTCGAGTTGTGTCACGATTCCAGTTGAATTTTATGGCTCTGATAGGTGAAATGATTTGATTTCAAGTCGCTGGTTTGCGTTTACCAGGACAAACAGGGTGGCTGGCTGGTCCGTCAACGTCGCCAGATATAGGCAAAATTAGTGTGGGTTTCTCTGTGACAAATGAACTGTAGTTTATGCTTATTGAATTTTGAAATATTCCCATTAAAGTTTTGCTGTAACTCGTGGACTTCAAAATTAAACGTTTTGTTTAACTGTGCTTTTTCGTTTTCATAGTTGTGTAATTTTCAATTTTTTTGTTGCTACGTCATTATATTTTTTTATAATAACAACGATGGGATTAATTTTGTTAAAGATTTGCTGCATGTCGTAATCTTTAACGTTCACTGTTTGGCAGTTTCAGTTAGTCATGTTTTCTGTAGTTGTATTTTCTATGGGTAGTTCTTTAAATTCTGCTATTGTGTATTAGGCTCTGAAGCTGCTGAGGACCGCTGAGTATTCGCCATTCGTAGTCTTCATAGCTGCACCTACCAAACTCTCATCGACATCTCAGGTCTGTATGTAGCACGGTTTAAAAAACCCCCCATGGGTTTTAAAAAAGCCAACCCGATGGCCTTTAGTGGCTTTTTGGGTTATAGCGATTTTTGAAAAGGCCACTGGTTTTCGGTTATTAGAATGAGCACTGCTAGTTACTGTCTGCAGCAGATAAATATCTGAAAATTTACGAATTTGTAGGGAGAAAAGTTTTAAAATATTTTATTACTAATGGAGCAAGAAACTAAAATTAGATTCTGCTTTGGGTGAGATTTTTAGTGGTTTCCAAATAGAACCCGCAGCGTTTTTGGATGTGTGTCTGTGAACCGAGGTGTACAAACCCTGTTTAATTATTCAGTGGACATTATATGTCTTTGTCGTATGTTATATGACCAGTATGATATGGATGTTATGATACGATTTAAGTTTAAAGTACTGTAGCCTTTTGTTATATCTTGTTTTCACGTATCAGAGTTTCTTGTATTTGGGGATGTTGGTATAATTTAAATCCAATGCTCAAATTGTTTAAAAAATGGTTGGGGATTGAGTGCCTTAGGTGGTCAAATCGTTGGATGAGGCAGTGCCCCTCTCCCCTATTTTTTTTATTTTTTGACTTTGAAAAAGTCTGTCGTTGTTGACTCATAGGCACTAAATTTAAAAAAATGTTCTTTATAGCTAAAAGCTGTCTGAATGCGCACGGGATGCATGATGATTGAAGGTGCTATATAATGACAGGTTGAGTTCTAACCCACAAATTATCATCGTATTTGTGTAGGCCTGTTGAACAAGTTTCTACAGCTGATTTAGTGCCAGTGAGTGAGGGGGGTTGTGGTGACCCTCTGAGGCCAAGGGGGGGTGAAATTTACCAGAGCTAAGGGGGTGTTTTGATGAGATAGGGGTTTAACTCCCCAACCCTTCAGCAATTTGAGTACTGGCCATCCTTTCATGGATGGCCGCAATGAGTACTGGAAAAAGCTGGGATGTAAGCAGGCACACCGCTTGATGCACTAGCCCCATATCCATGATCTGGCAGTGTAAACCGGTGTCTGGCTAAGGAAATGGAGATCAGTGTCGCCCAATGGGTTCCATGTGGGCCTATAGTGTCCCAAAGGGGATGAGCTCCCATGCAATATACTTATTAGTTGCCTATGTGAAATCTTCTTTTTCTCCTGTGTACCTCGGGATGGACTTTACATTTTTACGTTACGATTATATGTCTGTGTGTAGGATGCTAGTGTAGCGAGATTGATAAAGGACAGTGCCAGTCTGGAGAAGGCTTACCGGCACTGGTTTGATCTGGTAATAGTCAACAACGACATCGAGCAAACGATAGACACTTTACTACAAGCCGTCAGTCAAACAAACAGTTCACCACAGTGGATACCTGTCAGCTGGGTCTATTGATTACACCTAGAGACCACAGTTTTCTATGAGCCAGGGAATTTTGAGTCAAGTTGCGGAATTTGCTCGTTTCTGTTTTTCTTCTGGTGGAATTTTGAGAATTTCGGTATTAGTCGGTGACTGCTTTTATTTTTCAGTTTAAATCCAAGTTTTTGAAGCTTTCTGGCAAAACTGCCAATCTTTTTAAATTCACTGACTACTTCGGCAATCAGCAAAATTGCACTGCAACACAAAAAATATTCCTACTACTGATGGGTATAGATTATAGAACATTTGACGGGGAGAGTGACGAATGTTTCGGGCTTTAAATAATCGAAAGTCATTGATTTGCTTTAGGATGCCATGGAATTGGAAAAATTTGCCGTTGAGCTGCAGAATTTGGCAAACTGGCTGGCGGAATTTGGAAAAATGTGCCACACGGAAAACTGCGGTCCCACTTTTCCTGTGTTTTATATAGCTCCATTCTTTCGGTTTTCTGCCGAACGATGGGTTTATGACTATCTCTTCTGTCAGCTTTTTTGCTTTACACGCTAGTGTACCTTTGTCAGTCCTCTTGATTGTGTGACTTGATATATGTGTGCATTTTGTGCTTGTCTGGCCATTTTTGTCGCTGTGTGTATAAGTGAAATTGGCTTAGTTGGCTGCGGTCTTTGTACAACAAATTTTATAAATGAGTAAATTTTACTCTTCAAATTCTGAAACATTTCCATAAAGACTTGCTGTTTGTCATGGTCTATGTCTCTTGACTGTCTGGCAGTTTGCTTTAGTTAAGTTTACATTTTTTTATTATTATACAGTTTCTTATTTTCTAGTCACAAGGTGACTTTGCAGATTTGCGATTGATGGTGTAAGAAAGGTAATAGTTATTTGTGTACCTAACTTTGAGTTTTTGTGACATTCTATCTTTATTCAGTTCTGATACTGCCTACTAGATTTCCAATACTTTGCAGTCATTTTGCAATCTACAATACTGTTTTGTTGGAATTATGCGACCTTGTCGTCAACGTTTTTATGCCTCTGCCAATGTAGTGGCTGGAGGCGTTATGTTTCCAGAGTGTTCGTGTGTGTGTGCGTGAGTCCCGAACAAACGGTGTTAGCAAGATACCTTAGTTGTTTGTTGATGGAATTTGACCAGACTTTAACCACAAGTGGATTTTGGGGCAAGGATGAACGCGCCAAATTTTGGCGTCAAAAGGTCAAGGGTCAAGGTTTCACGCTGGGGTCAAACATGCCCCAAAAAGTACTTTTTGGCTTTGTTAGCACGATATTTCGAGTGTTAGTTGTTACATTGGCAGAGGCATAATGGTCGAAAGAGTCATAACCGCCATCTAGATTTCTTTTTGACTTACGAATTGCTGCCATCATCATAGCTATGCTGTAATTTTGACACATGATACCAGTGTATCACGCATTCGGCCACTGTGACACTGTATTTCTGTTGCCAGTTTGTATTATGCATGGTGCCTATTTTATTGTTTTTCTTTATTTATTTCTGATTTTTACAACAATTTTCATTCTATTGCTGCCAGTATTGGTGTTACTGTTGTAATTGTTCAAGTATTATTGTAAGTATTTGCGCACTCTGTCGTTGTTGCTTGTTTTTGATTTGTGTTTGTAAAATGTTTAAATTTGTATAAATACAGTGAATGATGTTAGTATTAATTTATGTGATAGTTAGTTCTGCCTGTCGGTTTTTTTTTCGGATTTTTTTTGGTGGAATGAATTTGTCTGTTGCTGTTTTACGATGCTAACTCCTGCCATTTAAGTGCTGCAAGCAGCATTGTTACACTTGCATCAGATATAATACGAGTTGATGGTTGATTGTTGATTACTTGTTACCTATAGCAGATTAGCAGTAGACCAGGGAGCCAAAGCTGCAAAAACCACTGGCATTCTGGCGATAATTATTGTAAAATAGCCTAACTGTGCTAAATTATAAGGCGGATTATGTTTTTTATGCACGAAAGCAGCTACTGCTTTAGCGCGTCTTTTTTACTTCAAATTTCTAAATTGCTTCTTTGATTCCGTGTGACACATTCTAGCATTTGCTATCATTTCACGCACATCAACGAACGAGTTCTGCATTAATTAACTTACCGTATTTGATACTTGAATAATGTTCTTGCTGCTTGATTATCATTATGCTAGTATGCATTATGGACAAGGTGTAGATAAATTAGAAAACTGTTAATGCAGTTTTGTGATTGTAAAGAACCTGCCAGCCGCTCTTGTTTCTCAATATCAGTCATAATTGTATATGCAAATTGTTATTAGTTTTGTGTGTTATTTAGATTTGTGACAGTAATTGTGTAATGCTGGCATTTCTGTGGTGCTGTGACTTATGTGTCATTGCATTGCCAGTGAGAATTACCAATACGTGTATACTGTGTCTTGACATAAGGTTTCCACTTTGTCATTTGTAATAATTTCAGTCTGTGTCGTATGACTTTAGTAATTTTTTGCACGGATAAATTTGCAGTAGGAGGGTAAATAGGTGAGCAACTAATCCGGCGTGCAGAACAATCTTGTGAAATATTTATCAAGGTTTTACGGCTTGTGGCACACAGCGGTTTATGCTGTTTTGTAGATTATTGTTGAATAGTTTTGGCGCAACAAGTTATCGTCGTTACTGAGTGACATTATCACACTCCCTGTCCTCCAATAGACGGCATTCAGAGATTATGACTGTCTGGAGGATAAGAGGGAAGATTATTAGAACTACCAGCATTGCTGTTACATGCACACTCATAATGGTTAGTTTTTACAATTTTTTGGTTAGGATTGATATTTTCTGTTTCGTGTGTTCCTTATCTGTTTTTTTCTGTAAAGGTTAAATTTTGTGGATCTTTGTGTTTATGTGTTTATTTGCATGGCTGGGAAAACCATTCCTGAAATGACCAATACTGTGTCGAGCGGGACGGTAAACTCTACTCACTCACTCAGTGAGTTCATGTTATACTTCAAGTCATGACTTTGTAATACTAATCAGTTCTGTCTGTCTAGTCTGTTGGTTCACGAGCTGCATAGTGACCCTTAAATTCAGGCAGCATGTCTGTGGCTGCCTGCATCTGTCTGCTGTCTGCAGCACGCCTGTCACTTTGCATTGCAGTTGGCAAGTACATTGCCTGCCAGCTTGTTTATCTGTCTGTCTGTCTGTCTATCTGTACTGACAAAAACCTCTTAATAAAATTTTTTAGGTTCATTCATGGTGATTAAATAGATACGTTGAGGCCTGCAGTTGTGGAGTTGATGGAATAAATGTTTATTACCTCTTACTAAATTGTACTTGCAACTCACTCAACCAGTCTGCACAGACGAGTCCATTGATGATCAACAAGGGGAATCAGTTAGATTCTTAAAACGGCTACAGTATTGTCATAATATAATGTTTGTCATATCATAGCTTGGCAGACATATATACTAATATATTTGTACATGTAGCTCCTGTATTGCATTTTGCATTGTGTATTAGTTTCCGTGTATTTACGTTTAACACTGAGCTGTGTACTATCTGGCATTTTGTTTAGAATTATAAATTCTGCAGATATGGTACAGTTACTGGTATTTAACAGTCGTTGCGTTATCTATTTTGGGCAGATAGTTGCTGCAAAAAGTTTGGAATTACCGGGAGAATTTTGGGAAAATTTTTGGCATTTGAAATGTTTTTACCCTGTGGATGAGAGCTGTGATTCTTGATAGGCTTGTAAGGGTTAAAAGATGTCAGCAATACTTAGTCGTATTATGAGTTAATTTTCAGTGAGTTGTTTACATTTGTATTTGATGATTTTCTGTGTTCAAGTTGGTGATTAAGTTATGATGACTCGGATCACGTGTCTTTGAGGCAGTTTTAGTTGGCAAATCAAGTCGTGATGTCTACATGGTGTTTTTTCTTTCTTTTACAACTTACTGAAATGATGATCAATTTACACGAAATTTTTGCAAACTGTAGCTGTAGAAATGCTAGTTCAAAATATTTCAACAAAATACGGCTGTTGATTAAAGAAAGAAAAAGGGTGCCTTTTATGTAACACCGCGTGTATACAAAGTGGTGAATATGAAGCAGAAACTTATCTTCGCTGCAATGACAGGGACTGATCATTTTGGTAAGCATGATGCAGCAAATGTCTCGACTGAGCAAATGCTCCACTTTATATGCAATACCCTGTAACCTGTATAGCAGAAGACTTGAGACGTTATTCATTTCACACGTTTATGTCATGGCATCTCTATCAGTCAAGCTTTGTGCCACTTGTGCTGATTTCTCTGTTTGCTGCTAAATGCCATTATTGTAATATAGCTTATGTGTCGGCAATGTTACCAACAGAATCGCTGATTACTGCATGCCACATTTTAAGACTTGTGGTCAAGACAAAATGCAGATCATGATTGTCCTATACTCTTCCTCAACGTTACTGCTACTCCTTTAGTGATTGGTGGCATAGACAGGGGGCCCAGCCCCCCCCCCAATTTTCCAGACAAAGTATTAGCATACGTTTAAACTGTACTCAATTTGCCAATTTGGTTAGTTTATTCTCGGGGAAATAATTAAAATTGTTGCCACCAGATCTAATCTTTTAAAGCTAAAATGCACCAAATTCAATTTCGGCTGGGGCTCAGACCCCACTGGTCTCACAGCTCAGAGCGCTCCCCCAGACCTCCTAGCTGTATTTTAGGGGGAACCTACTTCTAAGGGAAAGGGGGAAGGTGGAGGACAGCGAAGGGA
>Ga0209367_1000339_pt1 | contig 43197 bp, 22 predicted proteins | sample WorMetLIZISLAND2_FD_187412 | JGI IMG/M metagenome (GOLD analysis project Ga0209367, IMG submission 187412) | Marine gutless worms symbiont microbial communities from Max Planck institute for Marine Microbiology, Germany - Olavius geniculatus... ... | reverse complement strand
TACATAGATAAAACTACATGACCATAGATATAAATCGGCTAGAGATGCGCTCAAGTTCGAAATTTTACTTATTTTATTTGCGGTGCGCTTCACGACTTTCTGGCATCATCATCGCATTATGACACACTTTTGGCCACCCGCTGTATTTACAAATACTGACTGGCGACCAGGTAATCATCATTGAAAATCTTTTTGCCAAAGGTTCATGAATTGCTGTCTCGAGGCCAAACCAACAGCAAAAAATTTTCAATGATGATCAATGACGCTAGTCACTATTTGTTTTGTTACATCTCAAAACCAAAAAACAAAAAAAAAAAACAAAAATCATCTGTGCTATTTTACGCTCACTTCATATGATGAAACAATCATGACACCTCACTGTCGCCTGCTGCCACTGTCGAACAGTGGGCGACAGTGCATATTTGTAACGGCCACTTGAGGCGATTTGGACCAATCATGTGCAGGTATTTTGCATTGAGGTATAACAATTACAAATGTTTCTACATTGCTACATCATAAAGCACTCACATTTTAAGATGAGATATTTTATGAAGAACAATAAAGACCACATAAAGAAAAGTGCAATGGAGAAGTAAGCGTAAAGAGATCTTAAACGAAAACAGTGAAACAATACAGGACGTATACAATTTACATATTGCTTGTATTCGCTTGTCAGCAGAAATCAAAAATACTTTATAACAGGCCACTCTATACATCAATATTAGCGATTGCAATCCTGGGATCCCGAATCCCGGGATCCCGGCCTTTTCATTGGCGACGTCCCAATCCCGGGATTTCGTGATTACAAAAATTCGTAAAAATCGCACTTTTTTGAGCGTTAAATAAAAAAAATAACAAATCTGAAAGTCTAATGAATAAAATATTGTATGCGCATTAAAGTACTACTCTTTGGTGTGCTCTGTAATTTGTATTTTGACAGTCACAGTCACTCCTTACACCGTTCTGATCCCGAAACGAGATCCCGGGATTACAAATTTCTCAATCCCGGATCCCGGGATTGAGAATTCAATCCCGGGATTGCAATCACTAGTCAACATAGCCATTATGCTAAAAGGAAAATAACTAACCTTCAATCAGTTCTCTCTTGACGCCATCAACATATGTCAGCAGTTCTTGTAGACTGTTAGCAGTATGTTTATCGATATAACTAAACTTCGATAACAGTTTCTCCAGTTCTTTTTCTACGGCGTAACACGACTCCATTGTCTTGCGGCTATGTTGCCATCAATGAACCATCTACGCCACCTACGCAGCTGCAACAAAATAATGAGGGCAGAGGGCGTGGTCCTGCAGCTGATCTCTAACCTGACCTAATTCCGCCCAACACTGAAAGCAGTAAGTAATGGTAATGGGGTAGCATATAGTTACAGATACTATAGCCACTACATTTAATTACTTTAAAGGACTTACAAAGAGCCCAGCTGTCGTTAGAGGTGACCGACCGTATCGCCTATAGACCTATCCTACGGCCGGCGTCGAATCCACTTTCGGTCACGGAAAAAAGCGATTTTCAGAGTGACTGCAGTCCCATACACGCTATGGTAATGCTGCTATATCGAACGCTACAATCAAAGCTAAAATACGTTACGGTAGTTCGGCGCACGTACGTGATGGCCGTAGGCAGCAACCTAATTTGCATTCAAAATTGCGGCCAAACCGCTGCAGTGACACATAGTAATTACAGTCTATATCGTCCTGTCTAACGGTACCATATCGCCGACAGGGGCGTCATTTAAGGAGGAGGGGATAAAGGGGTCTAACGACCCCAAGGATTTATGATATTAATTTTTTCCTTGTAAATCGTACCTTTAAAATAGAGTTAGGACTGCTGCAAGAACAATACGTTACGTAGAGTGAGATCCCAAAGATTGCTGAGACCCCCTTCCCCAATAATTTACTGAAATAATGCCACCGATCGCCGACGTCTTATGACGTACCGTTTAGTCACAATACATGCGTTACTGAATACTGACGACAGACGACAGACAGACGACACATCGTGTCTAAGGCTCGCCTAATTCGGTCGGCCAAAATTTTTTCTTTACATGCTAAATAAATAATGCCCAATTTATACTGACCCAAATTCCATTACACCAACTTTGCGACCGGCGAAATTGTCGCGGTCGACTTTCCCGTGTCTTGTTGTACTCTTGGTCTTGAGAACTTGGCTAACGTATTAGGATCGAGTCTGGGATGTTGCTGGCAAATACACAGTTCCCATCATGCAGTGGCGTCATTTCACTAAATTCTTGGGGGTCCACTCTCTCCCCTTCCTTTCCCCTCCTCCCCTCCTTTTTTCCTCCTTTCCTTTTCCCTTCTCTCTTCCCTTTTCCCCTGCCCTTTTTTCCCCTTTCCTGTCCTCCCCTCCTCTTAGAAGTACACCCCCTTAAATCCAGTTAGGGGGCTGGGGAGCGCTGTAAGCTCCCCCAGCGGGGTCTGGGACGGAGCCCCAGCCGAAATCGAATTTGATGCATTTTCAGCCTTAAAATGTGACATCTCGTGGCAACAATTTGAATGACTTTTCTGAGAATCAGTTGCCTACATGTAAAACACGCATTCGAATTTTAGTCGCACATATGTAAGCACTTTCAAGTAGGCACCCGTTACTCGATGGTGCTATATAAATGTATGTGTGCATAATACCCCGTTTACACGTCACAATTGTTTGCAATATTACACCGTTTAACCGACGAGATAGCCAGCTCATAAAACCAGCTTGATGAGCGCTCGTCGAACGCTCGACGAGCCAGATTCATCATGTAAGAGGCTGCCGTAGGCCTAAGTGACAAAACATCTCACGTGACTGCCCAAAACTGCCTAAAAGTGCTCGGGCAATTTTTAATAGTTTTGGGCAGTCGCATGCAACCTTAATTTTAGCCAATGAGACGCCGATTGCCCAAAACTACCCAAAACCGCAGTTCAAAACTGCCCAAGAAGTTCTATGCAGTTTTGGATGGTCGCGTGCCAGTTTTGGTCGCATATGTAGGCACCCTCTAAATCCATTTAATGCCGTGGCTACACGCACCGATTTCCTCGTCCGAGGTGTTGTCCGACGTCCCCGAGCCTTCCGAATTTTGTAAACCTCGTCCGGAGAATCGGACAGAATGTGTATGCTATTTTTTTTCGTATTTTCTCGGACGAGGTTTTTTGCCTGTCAGCCAAAAACGCCCATCAGAACCTCGGACGAGGAAATCGCTATCCTGCACGCCCGGGGTGAAGCTGGGCACGAAGGCATCTGAATCCACTGACCGCCAATATTACAGATATAGTCTTTGTTTTAGCATTACCAGATTACTTTGTAAAACTCATATTAGTATCCTGTATAAATTTGCTCTTGGCAAGTCTGACATGACCTATGTCTTCCATCTTAACTACGGCATCTGACAGACAAGGCGTTAATCTTGTGTCTTTTAAGGGATTTTTTAAGGGGTTCGGTACGTTTTTGAATTGTGCTCCGATCGTTTTCTTGACAGAGGTGACGTGCGTTTGACTTTGAGTCCAGTATAGTCTTGGGCAGAGTTGGGACTGTAGTTAAGGGATTGTTTGAAACCTACTCAGCATTGCAGTATACTGTAGGTGTTCGTCACGGTGACGCACGCTACGTGCAATGAAGCGTGACGTCAACTCCGCCCACGACCACACCCCGAACGCACCATGAACCGAAACGTCAATAGTACCCTTCAAAGGCTTGAACCGAACCGTCATATAATCGGCCAAACAGCTTCAACCGCCTGGTCTTGATTGTCATAGTGACAAACGGTTGAGTCGAGCGGCGACGAATTTCATGATTGGGACACGAGCAGAGAAGTGGACTCGCAGAATGTGCCGAAGGCACCACTGGTCGAACGCGTCGAGTCGCCTGTTGGACTGCACGGCCAGGTCCCACATTTCGGAGCCGTGGAGTAAGACTGGTAAGACATAGGTATTACACAGTTGTAATTTGACGGACTGTGATACTAATGAGAGGCAATGTGACACTCATAATGGCAGTAACTTCAGAAATTTAGATTACACTTGTTTGGCAATAAGCCTACATTAAAAGCAAGGAGTTAGTATAAGTGAGAAAATAAACGTCAGTTTAGCCTATATAGCTCAACTGCAGAACCTAATGCGCTGTAGGCTTATATGCATTAGAATTCTAGCTATTTTCAGAATACGAACTCATATCATTGTTCAAATATTCGTACAGATAGGCTTAGCCGTATTTCTACAATTTTTACAAGCACTAATTTTACGACAAAAAACTACTTTTCTATTAATAACAAAATGAAATAAACTACTGCATGACTATTTATTTTAGCTGAAAAACTAGACTACTTTTGTTTGGTTTTCAAATCTTTGTGTGTTTTATGAGTAGTTTTGCTATATACCTTGTCAGTGATCTTGACGAAAAAAAACAAAAACGAGGAGAACAAACAGGTTATCAAAAACGCCGACTGCTCCGACGATGATGTAGATGACCTTAAAGACAAGGTCGCGGATGTGGGTCAAATACGCGTCGGGCTGTGACGATGTGGTGACGTAATTCCATACGTCACTCGACAGCGATATGTTCTCCATCACTGCTAAAAGTTATCTGCAGTTTCAGATTCAAGCCACAGCAGCAGATTATTGAGTTACGTCCATAGATTTACATACAAAGTGGCGCAATAATGAGCAAGCCTTTAACTTTTTGCTGTAAGCCTATAGTATTGGTAAAGTTTTGGCGCCATCGCTAGATAAAGATAGACGCCCGTGATAAGAGTTGCAAGAACTTCATATTTCCTGGCCACACTTTAGTCGTGATTCAATTTTCACAAGGTAGTGTAGCGACACATTTGAAGTGAGGTGACTGCGTTTGCTTCTGTCTCTTCTGCACGTCATCACCAAATGCAAACGCAATCGAAAGAATCGCCTAATTAAAATCTGAGCACCGCATTTGCCGAAGTCATCATAGGACTGTAAACATTAGCAAAGTACGAGCCCTGCGAGCGGAAAAACTTTAAAGTGATCGTAATTCGCCAAATGGCGCTGCGTTAAGCACTATACCGATAGCTGAACGGCAACTCAACCCCCAGGCTGCTCGTGGGGAAGGTGAGGGAAAAGATGGGGGCGCACGTACCTAAGGCCCAAGGACTCAAACTAAGAAACCCAGCTATTGCTAAGGAAAGCCGACCGTACGTAGCTACAGCCGAAAACCAGCGTCCGACTTCCGGTCACAAAGAGAAAGCAATATCACAAAAACGACTGCTACGTTTACGCTGCTGTCAAACGCTATAATCAACGCTAGGATAAACCTACGAAAATTCAGCGGACGTTGATGATGCGTGGAGGCAGAAACTTTGCATTGAAACTTGCGGCCAAATCGCTGCAAACAGCAATCGACATGGTTACCATTGCCAACCATAAAACTCGTCATCGCCCTATCCAGTGGTGTTATCGCCAACCCCTATACGATGTACCGTTTAGCCACAATACATAAGTTACAGACAGACGACAGACAGACGACAAACACAACCTTGTAGTACCATAGGCGCGAGCGTATAAGTAGGGTCAGCCAAAAAGTGAGGCGGCGCGGCTGAGGGGTCTGGATTTGGTCAGTATTATTATTAGTTTGCAACAGGAATGGTATAAAAGTACACCAGAATGCGCCATTCTCAAAAGCAAAATTCGGAAATTTTCTAGAAAAAAGGCACAGCCATTTCCGCAGATACCACCCCATTAAGGGACCCGCATGAATTGTTTCTAGAGCCACACCGTGGCTCTCGATGGGGCTGACAGTCATAAAGACACACACACGGCCAGAACAAAAAAAAACGGCAGCTTATAACGATAATTGGTTAAACCAAAATAATTTCCACTATACAGTCAATAGGCTAAAGCCTACACATTCAGAGGCAGATCAAAAATTTACGTGGAGACAAATCGAGCGCCGAAGACGCAAGAACAGAGGCACCGCAAGCCCCGAGAGTATAGAGGGCAAGTGATAAAAATTGTGACCAACCCTTTTTTTAATTTTTAAGTCGCGCAATACATATTTTCGTGAATTTTCAGGCTCTGATATATATCCCAGTCACTACGCGTCTGGGAAAGCCTTCTCGTAATAGTGGGGGGCTTCCTAAATCTGAAAGCATTTTAACTTTCTTAAGTGCAAATTAGGTGCAAATTTATGAATGTTTTTTGTTACCATTGTTTTTATTTCTTTCCTGAAGGTCACGAGTTTGGGGGAATGGCACCCCCTCTGTACTTGCCACTGAACATGTTAATACAGTGTTCTTTACATGTGGATACCAACGACAAAGTGCTTACACGAATAGATCGGACTTTTATTCTACATAATGTGCCAATAAAAACAGAATTTTCTTGTCGCTACACAACCTTTACAGTGTTACCCAGACAAATTAGTTAACTGGGTTCATGTGTAAGTTTTTCAGCAACCGGCTAGTTGATCATTAAATTAGTTATAAAAGAGAAAAGTAAAAGAGTCAACGTAAATATTACAACTGCACGGCATAACGACCTTTTTCAGTTCCCTTTCATTGCATGCAGGAATTTAAGAAAAGCTGCAAGCCCTACGAACAGTCCGACTTTCTATTGGAACACCGAATATGTATGAAATCACGCGTAAACAAAACAGTTTCGATTAGCCTATTGAGACAATAACATCAAGCCGTCAGGCGTTCGCTTCTAGACAAGACCGTATACATGTTCAAGTTCGGAGCAAACGAGCGATTAATGGCCTATTCACACCTACCACGCCGACGATACTCAACTCAACTCAGCTGCTGAGTTCAGTCGCGTGGTAGGTGTGAACTGACCATAAGACGTCAGTTCATAGCGGACGTTTCTGCTTGACGTAGTCGCCGTAGCAGAGTTCGTTGTGGGAGCAGACTTCCAATGAACGTGTCTCGTCGCCAAACGTGTAACCCATCGCATATCTGTGCTCTGCATTACACGATATGCAGCCGGCTATTTTTTGTTGTATAAAGCAACAGTTGCTCAACGCAAGTCATAAGAAACTTATAAGCGTAGTTAGAAATTGGAGTTTAAGGACTAACAAAGTATATAGTATAGACTACGTATGCGACTGATCGGGCTGACTGAAAATCAACGTCATTCGAAAGCAGTCGAAAAATTACGGCTATGCAAAACTGAACTCGGCGGCCGTCGCCCACGTCACCAAAAATATATACCGCTTCCTAGCTACGCCACTAAAGTAAAGATACCAGAGCAAAATAATGACATCGAGAAAACTGAGAGACGTCAATGCCGTTTGTATAGACCTAGCAAATAAACTTTTATACCAGACTACCAGTAGGCTATACTTGACATCACGTACGTGGCACGTATCCAGTGTAGCAAGGTATCATTCCGTCCTGTGCGTACAACCGTTGTCCTTTCCTTCCAGTCGCGTTGCCGTGAGTTTTCGTCTCACCCTGTGTCTGCAGCGGTAGACTTGTCAAACTTCTGCAGCCAAAGCACATTTTCGTAACTGAACGTACAGCTGTTTGTAACCAGTTTTATCTAGATACATTTGTCTCTCAGTCTCAACGTTTTTCTTTACCTGTCTAGTGCTTGAAAGCACATCGAGCAATGCAGACTTGTTTTTTAAAAGTGAGTGCATACGACTTTTTATTGGTTCGCATATAGTGCAACAAAACGCCAGCTGGGTTGGCCTTATCTGCCGCTTTTACGGTATAGTCCAGACTCTATTGATGCTACGCCAGCCAGGGGAAAGCAGATATTTGTTAGCGTCAAGGCAAAAATGCAAAACTCTGGATGCAGCGGTTGTTGTCTTTTTCTGCAACTCCTGCACTGCGTGTCTCAAACTTTATCTACTTCTAGTTCGTTTTATTACTGTCGACATTTGCGATCTATCAACCGTTATCTCAAACGAATAACAGGCTATGCGAGTAGGATAATATTAAAATCATTTAAAACGGTTTTTGTCAGTCGCAGAACGCACCTGTGAATACGAGGGGCCGGGGGCACATGACGCTGAGCCCCAAACGTGTCGGGCAGCGGTCCGTACCGTTTCTCGCGCTCGTAGCGAGCCGTGTAGAAATTGTCCAGTCCGTTCTTGGTCATCTCGTGATAGCGCGAGCCGAGACCGAGTTCGGTCGTTCGCACGCGCGGGATGTAGCCACGGTAGCCGGGAATGGGCGCTTCCGTCAGCTGTTTTCTTGTCTCTGCATGCAGGAAAATAACAAAATAACAGTATGAAGCGATCTGACATGTTTGTCCAATACCGATAAATAATTATCGATACCGTCACCCCAGAGTGTCCACGTGACAAGGCTCGTCTCCAGAGGTCAGCAGGAAAAAAGTGTTGTTGTCCTCATGACGACGTAAGTTAAAAGTAAAAAAAAACTGAAGAGTATAGTCCGATTAATCTAATGCACGATTGCAGGTGAGGTAAGCAAATTCGCATGATCTAAAAACGTAGAACCGTCCAACGATTATTTGCTTCATGAAAGTTTTTAACGCGCATGTGTTTCATGCTACAGATGAGTACCGTCAAACGACAAACCCCCCCTAACATAAATGTCTGCTTCATTAGTATGTGTACGTGCATTATCTGCAAAGACTGTCCCCGAAATGAGCCACACAGTGTCGGAGAGGGACGTTAAACCCTATCACTAATACCCTGTTTACACGATGAAGCAAACATGAAGCAAACTCGGAGCACATGCGTCGTGCACGAGTATCTTGAATACGTTTGCTGTATGTTTGCTTCATCGTGTAAACGGGGTATAATTCACGCTGTATATGAGAAACGAAAGCAACGGCTAACTTGAGTCGGACGAGTGGATGTTTCGCTCAGCGGCGAAGCTGTTGAGTCGGTCGCGGACGAGTGACGACACATCGCCGCTGACAGGACGAAGACTGGGCAATGATCGCGTCATCGACTGCACCTCACGCTGTTTAAGCTTCTGCTCCTGCTGACCAGACATGAACTCCGCCAGACATATGTCGCACTCCTCGCGGTACGTCTTGCCGAACTTAAACGGCCACCTCGGCACGTACCCTGCAGTGCAGTCGTTCATCATTATACGAACAAAAACGAAAGTGATTTCGTGAGAGACCCCCTGATGAATCTTCAGGCAAATAGACAAGTTGGCTGGGGGTTTAACTCCCCCAAATCTCGTCGTCTTCTAGGAGTCATGGATCCCCATCTAACACATTGTGTCATTGTATCCCGCAAGCTGTAGTGTACCTGCCAAAGGGCATGCAAATCCGTCAAACAGTTAAGGCAAGATGCATGCACGAATGTGACAGACGACGGACAGACAGACCACGCTACGGAGAAATGGGTAGCTATAGGCGATATCGCTTCCGTTGAAGCGATTTCTGTTATATAATCCATAACAATTCGACAGACAGCCGTAATTTTTGCATGCAGCGGTCAGTCTCGCCGACGGATTGAACTCGAGCTGAGCTTTTTACGCGCGATACTTAGCCATTGTCTAGGTGTCTGTCCGTCTTTCCGTCTGTCTGTCGGTCCGTCCGTCACACTCGTGATCTGTATCAAAAATATGCAAGCTAAGATCACGAAATCTTCACTGTGCACTGGCCGGCCCAAAGATTCTAGTTGATCGTGACGAAATTTCGTGCCCCTGAGTGAGAAGGTTCCCCTCGAACGACAGCGTCAAAGAGGGGTACCCCCCTAAAAACGTTATTTTTCTGCTATTGGCTCATTCTATAGTGTGAAAACGGTTGCAGATAGGTACAGATATGTTGCTTATTATCATAACAAGGTGGTCACGGGCTTTTTAATTTTATCATCATCGATGACCCTGAACGAACCTTGAACCCCCCCCCTCCCAAAGGAGTTTTTAGTAAATTTTTTTTTGCAATTTTTGGCTGCAGCGCACATTTCAAAAGTGAATTGCGACGAGATGCCTGAGGACAGACCAAGACAACCTGCACACGAAATTTTTGAGCATTAAACGCAGATTTCAGCAGTCCAAGTGCCGACCCCTTAGGTCCAAGGAGGCTTGCGCACGCAAGCGTAAAACAGGAGGACCCCCTTAAAAAGTGGTTATTTTATTGATATTGCCTTGTCTAGCATGAAAACAGTTGCAGATAGGCACAAACATCCTGCTTATGATAACAAGCACTAATGACGAGCTTCTTAGAAATGTCAACATCGATAACCTTAAATGACCTTAAACGCCCAAAATAAAGGTTTTTAGTATTTTTTGCAATTTTGGATTGCGACACATATTTTAAGAGTGAATTGCGTCGAAATGGTTAGAGTGAGACCTGGACAACCTGTGTATTAAATTTTTAGCATAAAACGCCTCTACATTTTTAACAGTGTAAGTTTCGAGCTCTTAATTCAAGGAGTCTTCCGTACGAAGCACTGAAGTTTGAGTACTCTTTCAAGACGCAGTATTATTTTATTGCATGCTGTACACTGATTGCCAAAGCGGCAGGACCGCTGCTATCGCGCGTCACGTGAGCTTTGCTCAAATTGCTTGTCTACTGTCAGTATTAATACGCAACATTTAAGGCTGCGGCCAATTTCCAGCGTTATATCCAATCAGTCGGTCTCTGGATGTAAACTCTTGTGAAAGGCTGCGGAAACAGGACGAGAAATGTGCTCCTGTCATCCGACCAGCAGCGTCAAAGCACTGGAGGATGCTGTGTCACACGTAAGCTTACATTATTTTGCTAGCCACTAACAGCTTCAGCAACAACAATCGCACGACGTCGTGTGTTTACCTGTGTAACCCGGAGTCATGTTTTCCGTGTACTTGTTTTCTCCGGTACTCGCAGGCAGCGAACCGGAGAACTGGAAGTTGCCAAGATCCTGCAGAACGTCTTCCTCTGTTTGGTCTGTCCGGCTTTGAGCACTCGGACGATCCTGACGGCAAAGACATTGCATCAACTCGCGTCTATGTAGCCTAAAATACGTCGTATACAGTTTTTATTATAAATCATGTGCAACAAGAAAGCTCAGCTGTCGCTAGGAAAGACGCGCTATAGCATATACAATTCCTGTTGCAGTACCGGTACTGATCTTTAAGGTCATCCAAGATCACTGATTTTTATGTTATTTGAAAGCCCATATGCAACTTTTTATTAGTGATCAATAGCAACTGTTTTCGCAGTATTTGCAAAGTTTTGTGCAATAAGTCATAAGCATACACGTGAACCCCACACTACTGGCACAGTCTTAACGCTGGTAGTCTATACATAAACAGAAAATTGTTATTATGATTAAAAACTAAAACTAAAACTGAATGTAAATACCACACATCGAGAAAAAATTATATAAAAAAAAACAAAAACAAATGACCAAAGTTGGAAATTTGGCATAAAATAGTAAAAACAAATATGAAACTGAAACATAACTCCATGTTTTTATGACCACCGTGCGGATTTCGTAGTCATGCATTTGACACATCTTAGCATGATCATTAGATTACACACTACAGGCCTGCAGAGTAGCCTACAGAGTACAAATGCTTTCAGTTCAGTACCGTAAAATATAAATGTGGCAATCACTTACTTGCGCCAGTTCACTGGTTTCTTGTCCAAACGTTTTTCCGATTCTGAACTTCAGTTTGGGACAGTGCCCTCTGTAACTGCAAAATCATCATTAACAATATAAACCTGTGTTAACAATATGACTAAATAGGTCAATTTCTATCGCAATTAATAAATGGTGAAATTCTACGTTATCATGCTAGTTTTCTCGTCCTTTAGCGCTAACTGTGTCAAACGCGCACGAGAGTAGTAAAAGAGGTACCCCTTTAGGCCTACGTGGTTATTATTCCACCTTTGGCTTGTCTAGCGTGAAAACGGTAATTGCAAATAGGCACTGACATGCTGCTTATCTTAACGTGCTTTCCAGTCGTATCAACATCGATGACCTTGAATGACCTCAAACCCCAATATAGGGTTTTTGTTATTTTTTTGCGATTATCGGCTGCAGAAGAGTGAATTGCGACGAAAATGGCTCGAGATAGACCAAGTCGACAACCTGCGAACAGGAACGGCTATAGGCTCTCGCGCGTCTCATAAGAATTAACTCTGATTTCTTGTTACTATCTGCGACAAACTAAGCTTAGTCGCGATTCGCGAGTCGCGACGCTATCATCCTAGGCTACACAGGCCTACCCGGGAATATGCGCTCCGTCTTTCAGTCCTGAAAACGATCTCTTCTGCTCCAATGTTGGTCCTCCTCCGTATTCTATCGTCGTCATTTTAGTGATAGTTGTAATACAAATCAGCAGTTATAGTATCACACATTAAACCCGAGAAAATAAAGCACCAAACTCAGCCTGTAGTTGTCATAACAACTGCGTTACTAGGATAAACAAGACCTCGACGAAAATATTTGAATCTAATCGAAGTCTGCTTTTCATACAACTTACAAACGCGCACCTGTTTCCGGTGTAAACAAATAGCAGAATCGATTCGTGGCGTATTGTTGTTAATTAAACGCTAGTATAGTTTTGTCTTATGTCAAAAAGAAACAGATTTGTCAATGAAGACCAGCCTGAAGATGGAGATTTGGGCCTGGGTCACGGGTGTCAGCCAGGGGGTCTTCCACCGTTCGAAATTCTGCGTCGACGTAGGTCATCGAGCGCAGAACGCCGTCCATCAGAGTCGACTGTTGCTCGAGACTCGGCTGAAACCTTCATCGACAAACGACCGACGAACCGTCTGACTAAGTTGACGAGTAAACTTGGTTTTTATTCAAAGCCGAAGTGCATTTCACAGGCAGACGATGACAGGCAGGAACAGCCGGAGTCGGACGCTATGGCACTGGGAACGTCTCTCAAACAGCAGAAACTTCTGTTTCGTCAAGGCTTGGTGAATATTCAACATCGGCGAAACGTAGACCTCCAGCAGTTTGGAACTTTAGGTAAACTATTCTCAGCAGTTTGCCGCTGTCAGATGAATTGTTCTCCATCTGCTAGGAGAGCTGATATTGCAGAAATTAATGGTAGTTTTTGTCTGTAACCTGAACCTGGAACTTAATCCTGCATTCCTGCACATAATCCAAAGTATGTAATCTTAACTCAATCTAAGTTAATACTATCGCAAACCATGTCTTTAATCATATATGCCCAACCGATGAGGCAACACTTTTTTAGGCGACACTTAAATGTACAACAGTTAATCATGCACATGCTTGATCTCTAAGGATCAAGACTTCCAAAGGTCACAGAGAGGTGGGAGGTGAAACTAATTACTGGCAAATCCCTAGCTATCAGCATCAAATGAAAAATACTAAGGTTTGGTTTTTCATCGCCAATCAAATCAAATTTGATCTTCAATTTACTGATCTTCGATTTACTGATCTTTGATCAACTTGATGTTATGAATTGATCATCAGTCAACTGTGTTTCGTTATTCCAGGCATTTTTGATCTCCAATTATGTGATCGGCAATTAGCTGATTAGCTGCCAAGTGAGCCTACTTTATGCCAATCTGATTGGCTGACAGCAGTCCTCTATTTGCGGTGTTGTGCTAAACTACCCAGCATGTGCTGTGAGTGGATGCCGTAGTGAGTAAACATCGTCATAGCAACGATATCAACGATGTCATCCATATCGTCTGCTGTCAAAAATACGTTCTATCGCAAATCAATATGGGAGCGTCTGTCTATTTTATTTCTTCACAAAACACCATGCACAGTATAAATTAATCGGTAGCGATTGATCGCCATGCCTAAAACTTTTTTTTAATGTGTGAATTGCCATTCTGACCGGCGAAGTGAAGCGATGTTTCTGGTGCGAATAAGCAACGAACTGCAGATCGCCACGTTTAATCGTCAATCATCTGACTTGATCGGCCAATATTTGGCCATCAACTTGATGGAAGATTTGATGGATGATTAGTCGCTAATTGGTGATGGAAAAATGATCATTGAGATGATCATTAATCAAGTCCGAAAGTTGATCGGTGATCAGTTTGATTGACCATCAAATGTGCATGGAAAACGGGACCTAAAGCTGTAAGTTTTGATAATTTGATGCCATTTGATGCAAACTGGAGTTTTTGTTACTGCAGTTCATTCACCTGAAGAGAAGCTGCACAATGTGACGTCATCATCAGCAGCATCAGATCTGCTAGTTGAGTTGCAGGCTTCAAAGTCTGTAAGTTGATTCTGTAAATATTATCATATCATTTGTAACCAAGAAATGAATGTATGTTGCAAATCTTGTAGTAATGATTTTTGTGCAAATTTTTGTGTCATGCAAATTTTGTGTTTGTCATTACCGGTATTTGTTTGTATTTTAGTGACTGTCATTTGTGTGTATGACACTGACATTTTTTTCTGATTACAGAAAATAATCAGTAATGTACAGTAATTAGGCTTTAGTATGTACAATCGCAACACACAAAAGTGCTTTTTGCTAATATATATCCATGCCTGTCAAGTTTAGAGTATGGTAATCAAAGATATTTGTTGATTTAATTATGTTGATATTGCAGGAGGTAGAAAGTTTGAGACAGCAACTTGAATTCTGTGAGAAGAACCTCAATTCGAAACATGAAGCTGTCCAAATTCTGTTTCAGCAGGTATGTGCTATATTGACATAGAGATTATAAGATAAGAAGTTTATGTTGCCCAGACACTGTTTGTGTAATTATGAGTTAAAGAACTAGTGGTAATTAGTTTTCTGCACTTTTTGGAAAATTTGTAGTTATAAACATTACTGTGGGATATAAGATATCTGAAATTTTTATCATTGCATTCAAGCACTTGGATTAGCACCAAGAAAGCATTCAGCATTTAAGAAATTAGCTTAAGTGTGTAAATGTGCAATTGTATAACACTAATGTACTTGTGGAGAAAGCAATTCAGTGTGTTTTTAGAATGTGTATTAAATGTTTAATGTTATGTGTGTTTTTTGTACTTTTACCATTAAACAGCTGCTGAACTGCTGAAATGGAGTATATCAGAAGTAATTAATTAATTAATCTACTTTTGTGTCTGCAGTTGCAACTGGCAAGCAATGATGAACGGTTGAACAAAGCCAATGAGAAGAATTTGAAGCTTATTAAAGTATAACTAACTTTTCATGTCAGCCAATTTTTCAGTCTGTTTGTACATAATATACTGGTGATTGTAGAGATAGCACTTTAAGTTTTTAAATTAAAAAGTAATGTAACTGTTATTGATAAATAAGTATAAATACTTATTTTTTATATACATCCTAGAAAATACAGTCTGTTCTCTGAAGCAGTGTATGATGGCTATTTTTCTTGATGCAGTGCTGTGAGAATTGTGTTTTTATATTATATAAGGTTGCTTTTTAGTCTCATGAATTCAGACTCACTTCAAGTAATTGTGGAAAAATATGCTGATTGTGGATAAAGAGAATCTTAAGTTATTTTACAGGTTAACTCATACTGTCTACTTCTTGCACCATGTCTGCAGTCATTTAGTGGGTTGATAACTCCACAGGTGGAGTAAAATATGGCCAAATGATCGACACTTCAACAGCATTGGCTTACACTACAGACCCTAAGAACTGTGGTATAAGCATATGTTAAACCATTGCCTGGATTTGATAATAGAGGTGGGCGATTCGGCTGATAACAAATCCAATTCGATTCAAAAGAATTTTGATTCGATTCACTAGCTGTGGCATCATACCAAGAGGGAAAATGGTGATGGGGGCAGTTGCGAACCGTAAATTTTTAACTGTCAAAAAATTGTCGAAGATTTTCTCATCAGAAAATGTTCGTTTAAAAATGCCAAATTTAGGGCTGAAAACCTCCATTTTGAGGGAAATTTTAGAAGAAAAGTTGGGTGTTGAGCACCCATAATCTTTTCTGTCGAAAATTTGCAACTTCTGTCAAAATTCTGTCAAAAATTTGCAGTGTCTGTGAAAAAATTGCAACTTCTGGCCCTGCCTATTTTTTGACCCACGACGCCACTGTTCACTGGTGATTGATAAATTTTGAGTTGCAATTTGGGTGTATACTATCATACTATCACACTACCGCACCATAATCAGTAGATCAGCCCGGAAGAACTAACTGAAACTCGTAAGTAAAACAAATCTCATCGAGGCTGAGAGTTACCAGTAACTTGACGTTACTGGTTGTGTCTTCAGAAGCTCATGACAAAGTGATACTGAAATGAAACTAAATGAAAGTTGTGTACAACGCGAATGCTCGCATGCAGTTAACGCAATTAGTGCGCAGAAACATGAGTTTGTGAACGGAACTTGGCTAAAAAATTTTAGGAAATTGGTGACTGAAGTCGAAATTAGCTTGAGTTTGATTCACTCTGCTGAATCGATTCTAATCGATTATTTCCAGCTCTAGTGGATAAGTTTGTTAAACACCCCAGACTGTGGTTTAATGTACGCAGATGCAGCATGTTTGAAGTTTTGAAGCTTTGTGTATGTATTTGAAGGCGTTGAATAAGGCACAGTTTGAGTTGGAGCATCGTCAGACTTTGCTGCTTCAGAGTCAACAGACGTGGGCTGCACGCTTTGACAGGTTCCACTCTGTTGCACGGTTTAGCTGTTTTTATGCAGTAATTAGCAGCCCCCCAATCCAACCTCTAATGCAGTGGCGTAGCCAGAAATTTCAATTGGGGGCCTTGTCTTTCTTCCCCTCTCCTTCTCTTCTCCCGTTTGCCTCTCCCTTTTACCCTCCCCTCCCTTCTTGTCCTTCCCTCTTTCCCTCCGCTTTCTTCCTTTAGAAGCAGGACCCCTAAAATCCAGTTAGGTGGTTTGGGGGAGCGCTGTGAGCTCCCACAGTGGTGTCTGGGGCAGAGCCCCAGCCAAAATCAAATTCGGTGCATTTTAGATTTAAAAGATGAGATCTGGTGGCAACAATTTTTATTATTTTCTTAAAAATAAACTGACCAAAGTAGCAAATTTTATGCACAAAAGTATGCTTATGTTTTGTCTGGAGGATTGGGGGGCTGTTTTGATTTACCATATTTGTGCTTGTACAGCAATAACAGCATTACAGTGATGTGTGTAAAGTTTATATTTGTGCAAATATTCTACTCTCTGCTGTATGTTTGTCCACGTGCTTTGCAGTATTTTCGTAAGTTCTGAACAGTGTTATACTGCTGCCTTGTTTGTAGTGCATGTAATGAGAAGTTGGCTTTGCAAACTACCGTTGACAAACTGTCCCGGGAGAAGAAACAACTGTACGCTGAGAAAATGAGTGAGCTGCAATCATGTAGTTGTTGTGTCATCATTAACATAAAATATGTCTTCCAGCAAATATGACCAGTTTCTCTGTAGACTTCTAGTGTTTTGGTGCTCTTGGTTTTGCGACAGAAAGGTTTTCTGGCCTGAAAAAGTATGGCTGCAGTAATTCACAAAAATGTTCTTTTAGGATCTGTTTATTTAACTTGAAGTAAATCTGGAAAAGTGGACCAGTTAAGCATAAACGTTTTGAGTGTATTTTGGTGGTCAGGCAGTTTATATGTAGTAGTGAAATCTTCTAATTATTTTTGTAGGTGTTTGCCGAGAACGAGATGAGTTGGTGGCACTATTGAATGCTCGAGAACGTGAGTGTTTTGAGACATTGTCATCAGTTGGTCAGAAGGCTTTGGGCAGTGACAGCAGTAGACACTGTGGGACCACTACTGCTGCCACCAGTTCTAACGTCACTGCAGTCAAGGTATATGTTGTTATCTTGTTGGTAGTTTTAAAATATTTCTTTCTTATGCTTTGGTCTGTCAACTCATATCTGCGGCCACCTAGCTGAAGCCACTGGATGGAATGAGATGCTGTTAAGCAAGCACACTCATGTGACCCCGCCCTATATGACATTGCATCAGTGCATCTAACAGTGGTTTTTGTTAATTAGACCATTTTAACAATTCCTGATTCATCGATCGATTGACTGATCTCAAATCTTCTTCCCACAGATGAGGATATTTCGGGATTTGAAACGCTGAGTCAAAATTAGCTTTAAAATTTGTGGTTAATTTGGGATTTGACGTTTTCCCTTTCTCTCACAATAGCATTTCTGTGGTGATTTTGTCTTATCTTTGGATTTTGTTTTTCAGTGCAGTTGATTCAGAGCTTTCAGGCACACATTTCTGTGATATGAGACTGTTCTCTGATGGTCAGGATGCTGTTTATCAGATGGCGGTGCTTGGTTCCTGTCAGTGTGATGTGGCAGGCTCTGGACCATGCGCTTGTGCACAGCTAACAGCTCAGCTGATGTGTGACATTGCTCTGCTTAATGATCAGGTCTGATGCTTACTGACATTGTTGTATTCTGTGAACGTACAAAGCAGTGCATAAGATTGGTATTCATTCATTCTGTGTCTGTAGTGTGAACTCCTAATACTGTGTGCTTTTCCTTTTGTTGGCTTAGACATGCCTGGCAATAAGGCAGGATGTTTTGTAAACAATACAGCAGCAGTTTTAGTTCGCAGTTAGTTACAGGATTTGCGTGGTGGCTGATACAGTGGAATTGTCAGATGTTCGTTTGTGTGAAAAATATATCACTCATACTTTCAGGTTAACCCTTGGTAGTTTTGCAAGTAGTTGTAGAAACCATCTTAGTGCACTTAGGAAATGTATGTGTTTAGTTTGAACAGTTACTTGATTTTTCATTTTTGTGTTACTTTTGATTGGCCAACTGCTTACAATGCAAACTTTGGTCTGCAAAAAGTTCTGCTCTAGGAATTCAAAAAGTGAACTTTTGAGAACCTCAGCCTATTCTAAACTAAAGGGGATGCATTTGGCCACTTTACCGAAAATCAAAAGTATATATAATAATGGTAGCAGCTGCTGACGACTAGATCGCAAATAATCTAATAATTCTTATTACAACAGTGTATTACAATTATCTTGTTGCATCTGAAAGCTGGCTGAATCACGGCAGAAATGTGAGGAGTCATTGGCGATGGCAGATGCTTACCGCATTGCGTTTGATGAGCAAATGTCGAGAAACAAATCATTAGCCAATCAGCTCGTCCGACTCTACTCACCACGCAATGGTCATCCGGCAACAAGAAAGGGTTTGTACTTTATGTTGTGTTAAAACACTTTGGCAGTTATTAACGTAAAAAAATAAAATAACAAGTTCATAGCTCAAATAATTGAAACGTTGCTTAGCCTTAGGCTAAACTGTAAGATTTTTCGGTGTTTACACTGTTTATTTAATGTTTTTTCAGTTATTTTTGCTTTCCTTTCATTATTTGCTATCTTTTCTTTGGAGTAAAGTATGTGTAAGACTGACATTAGTTACTGACTTGTTGTACTGAGCATTTGTTAAATAGTTGGCAATGATTTGGTGTCATTGTGCAAAGATGGAAAAATCTGAGAAGCTGTCTGGATTGAGGGGACAACGCTTAAAGAAGGCCTAGTGAGATTTTGTCGAGGAAGATGGGAAGTTTTGGTTAGTCCTAAGTCTGGGATGATTATCTGGTTGTGAGTCTGTGAAGATTAAGAGCCAGTGACACGGTGGGCTTTCATCTAAACCAAGTAGACTTTTAGAACGATATGTGTGCACTACTGAAATCTGATTTTTTGAATGTCATTTTTAAAATTTTTGACGAAGTGTGTTTATGATGGCGCTGTCATCCGTTGCTCCCTTCAAATCAGTTCTGCAGTCTGTGTGTCATGTAGGTACAAGGTTGACAGGGTCACGAAGTGTTGCTTGCATTACCTCAGAGACTTTGTCAGGCAGCGATGATGACGATGACCTCATACTGTCACTCACTGAAATGGTGTGTTTGTCTTGTTGCTATCATGTCATTGTAAAAATGAAAACATTATTACGTGCTGCAGCCAACAGCTAGATTAATAAAATAAAAAAGTACTCGTAGTTAAGCCAGCGTAAAATTGTACACACAATACAGTAAAAACAATTTTGATGTTACTGTAGCAATAATGAGACGTAGACTACTGATATTTGATATTATTGTGTTGGCTCACTCAGCAACCCAAGTAAACTCAGCCTGGCCATCCCTACATGAGCTAGTGCACTGAGTACCAGCGAAAGCTAGGACACAAACGGGCACACCACTCGATACACTAGCCCTGTATTTGTGGTCTTGCAGTGTAAACTGGTGTCTTGCTCAGGGCTAAGCAAACGGAGATCAGCGCCACCCTATGTGACCCTAAGGGCCTTATGGCTCGGGAAAGACTTTACACTTAAGTCATTTATTTTTTTCTTATTAGCGAACTCCTGTCGGAACGTTGCCATGCTGATGACTTGGCACCAAACGTCCTTATCCTTGTTGCCTCCAGGCAGTGTGAACTCCGAAGTTCTGGGGCTGGATGTCTTCATCAACTGTTCTGAGACAGGTTGTTCTTAGACATCCAGCCGGTCTTCTCCAGTACGTGCAATTCAGAAAAAAACTATCACTTGTCAGGCCAGGAAGATTTTGTCCATTTATGTGAATGGTGAACTGCTCGCTGCCTTTACCCTGCAGAAACTGGGTCCGTCTTGGCAGCGTTCATTTCATACCCAGTTTAGCACTGACGTCAGCTGCGCTGTCCAGAATCTATTGAAACTGCTGTTTACTGTCAGCCAGCAGTGCTAAATGTATGTGCAGAGTGTATTGTAGGTCACACATGGTCTGTATCTGCACATGTGCATAGGCTGTTGCTGGTTGTATTGTATTGTACCATTTGTTTTGTATTCTGTTGTATTCTAGGTGAGTGAAAGCCGAGAGGCGTTGGCACACCAGAGACTTGCGGCAAGACTTCTGGCACTTCGTACTCAGCAGCTTGAAACCAGATTATCACGCCTGTCAGACGACTGTGTTACATCCGGCCAGCCTGATGGATGTAACGAGACTGGGGACTATGTCTCACCAGGGTCGCAAAACTGTGTGACACCCAATGACGCTGGCCAACTAGATGAAAGTGTTGAAGCTGGGAGTGAATTTTCGCGAAGGTCACGACCAAATGCTGCGAGGCAAAGAGATGAGAGTAACGAGGCTGTGGATGAATTTTCATGGAGGTTACAAAACTGCATGACAGCTAATAATGGCACTGGCAGCCAACTGCAGAGTAGCGGTATGGAGGAAGAATTATCACCGATGTCTGAGACTTCTGCGACATCTTGCCACATAGTGGAAAATAATGAACTGGAGTCTTAAGATCAAACTGAGAAATCTGCTTCTCCTGCTGCTGCTGGTGATTATGATGTTGCTTTTTCCATATTATGATTCCATCAACTCTACAGAAATTCATTTTAATCATTCCAGTCAACAGAGACGTCTCTCTAGTCTACTTTGCTGCTGAGCAATAAGTGTTAGTAATAATAGTATTGGTGATAATAACACTTTCACGGTGTTGTCAGTACATGGACTTTGCGAGCGTTCACCCAGTTTTGAACCAACAGTTCTGAGTTGGGCTGCACAAGTCTAGCTGTGCACTGTTAGTGTCTGCACCGACTGAAAATGCAAGAAAAGAATTTGCAGGACAATCCAAAATGCAAAAAAATGTAAAATGTTCTGGTAACACAGTTTTCAGTCTCACGTTTTCCTTTCTTGCATTCTCAGTGTCCAGTCTGCAAGCACATCACCAGTTTATTATGCAGTAGGGCAGTGTTTTTCAACCTTTTTGCTGCCGCGGAACCCCACACAAGCGTGAAGGTCACTCGCGGAACCCCATGCATTGATCCGTGAGTCCAGCGACGTATGCGAGGATAAAGCTACAGGGTGTCTACGGACTCATTTTCCTAGCAGAGCAGAGCCCCTGTGAGGACGAAAAAGCAAGCAAAAATGACCAATATTAAATTTGACCACATTAACAGGTAGCAGTATGTTATTGTATTTAACGTAACACGACGGGCGAGGCGGTCGTCGAAGGCCGCTTAGCCCCCGCCATGATACCAAATAAAAGAATTTACCACATGGACGTTCTCGTTAAAGATACATGTCTTTTTAATTTTCCTTAGCATAATGTTTAAAGAATTGAACTCATTAAGTAAGTGGTCAAACGATTTCGTAACCATAGGCCTAACCCTAATCAATGCGTTTTTTCTTTTCTTCATCTTTATTTGCGATAATGCACTTATCATCGGAGTTAAGTAGCCCAATGTCGTGCATAGAAAGCCTACGCTCCTAAAAATGCAAATAGGTCTATGCCAAGATTACTAATAGCAAAAATGATTTAACAGAGTAAGTCTATGCAAAAATAAATGCATAGAAACACAATTTCGAACAAAATATTTCATGATGAGTATTTCTACGACATTTTTTGGCAAAATTTTGCATGCTAACTTATTCTTTACTGGTCAGCTGCGGAACCCTTGGCAGATGCTCGTGTAACCCTGGGGTTCAGCAGAACCCCGGTTGAAAATCACTGCAGTAGGGGGACCTAACTTATATCAGTCGGTCCCGAATCGTTGGTGTCTGAGAAAGAAGAGAAGCGATGGATAATAATAATCCGGCCTGTGGTGACCAATGATTTAATCTGGCTGAAACTGTTCTGCTGGGCTGTGTGGTGTGCGTGTTAAAAGTATGTTACTGTTACAATCGCAGAGTAAAGCGACCTTAGATTTACAGTTTGGAGTCATTTAACTGAGTACCTGATTTTGTGCCTTTAATATTAATCAACATCTGTAGCATGTTGTCGCTTTTATGCTGCGCCCACTCAAGCATGCAATATTTAATTAGATATTAAACTATATTTTGGTAGTTTTATGCGATTTTGCTTGTACCGGTATGTATAAATCTTTGTGTATTTATGTATTTTTCATTGCATTCGTATTGCGTTGAGTATTCTGACTTAAGTGCAGTTTGATGTGTTATCATTAAAACGCCTTTTCTCGTTAAAGACTTAAAGTTGTATTTTTTTTAGTACAAATTGAGCCCAGACCAGTCTGTTATTTCAAAATAATGCTATGAGGATAATCTAATTTGGATTTTGATATGATAGTGAATATTTAGTATTATTAGTTCTAACTTCAGCATTGGTGGCAGTATATTATTGACTCTTTACACTTTGTAAAACTGTCGTATATCCGATGATATCTAGTTTTGTGTGTTCTCTCTGCGTTTGCGTGTGGTGTGTGTGGTATTAGCCTACATACTTATTGGTTTTTCTGTTCATTACAACATCAACTGTGATGAATAATAAACAACGATACTGAGACATCAATCGTCATGCGTAAATTTTGTTTTTTTTAAAATTTTATTACATCGTATTGATATAAGACAGTACAGTCATTGATTCACTGAGTGACTGCTGATTGACTACTGAGGCCTGGCATTTTGGCGCAATGCCGTGGGCCGATTCAACCGCCTATATAATTAACTACTCCTGAGTCCAGTTAGACCAGTCGATATTGGGAGTAAATCAGACCTACATCATTTATTGTATTCTCAGAAACACCTCATCTGTGCGTATCGCATGCATCACAGCGAGAAAAATAATTCGCATAATCACTGTACAGTGTACATGGTTTGTCACTCACGACACGATAATAAGTGTACGTACGACCATAACCAACGTGCAAGTAGCTGAACTTTAAACGTATTAAGTTAAACGTAACTCACGCCACAAAACAAACAATCCCGGTCGGCCAGTTGGCAGATAATGAGCACAGTGGCAGATTGGCACAATGCGTCAGACGAACATCGAGCAAAGATCTTATATAATTATAATGAATTAATTCTTCAACATCAACTCGATCATTAGCCGACTAGGACTTAACGTAAATACTACTGATCATTCAGATGAACAAAAACAAAGTTGTTCACAAAAGACAAGGCCAGCCGCATCTCGGCAAAGGCATGTAATTAATGTAAATGTAGCATGCACCTAGTGACTTCTGCTTTTAGGCGCCATGTATAAATCTGCTTTATTATTATTATTATTATGTTATTAGTATTAAAATATATACATAATATCTCGATTTGACGTTACAAACTACGGTAGCAAGACAAGACACTCGGTTAACAGCTGTGCTAATAGAGGTTGCACTTGTCAACTTTTTATTAAACAAATGTATGATGACGATGAACATGGGAAAAATCCCCCATCAGCTACATGCATTTCGCTGTAGCCCAGTTACTATACCGGCCTGCCTTTGACCTGTAAATAAGGTACCTAGGAACCTTGGTCTTATTGTACAGTCAACATCAAGTAACAGATACATGACAAATTCTGGTACCAGGGAGTCACTCGGGGGTTAAAAAAAGTCGCGAGGGGGGCAGGAAGTTACAATTTTCCGACAGAGGTGCTCAAAATATCAATTTTTCTCGTAAATCACCCCCTCCCCAAAAAAAACAATTTGTAGGGCCTATTCCCGCCTATTTTTCTAAGAAAATTTTCCAAAAAAGAACATTTTCCGACAGGCTAAAGTTTACGGGGAGTTAATTGCCACGAAGCCATTGTCTCGTAGTGGTACGACTGAGTCCAACTGGCAGAAACTAATCGGTAAAACCAACTATGGCTAGTACAACACGTTCTAACTATTGCCGATGTCCAGCATTGGATAAAGTAGTAAAAATATTCTACTTTAGTAGAAGTAGAAGCAGCGACCCACCAAATCTACATGTACTTAAGTAGAAGTAGAAAGTAAAAACTTCTACTTGAGTAACGAACAAAGTAGCTAGGTAACTAAGTAACTAGGCCTACTTCATTACTATCAAACACTGTTGATCTCTGACCCAGCCGATCCAACAGGTCCATGATTTGACCCAACCAATGGGTTCCCCCGACCCATGTCGATCACCGCTGTATAGTCACACACAATAGGCTAACAACATCAATGCAGCGACGACACACGACACAAAGTTGTCGGCTACTGTATCACTAAATTGACGACGATTAGCAAAGGCACACGATACGTTATCAGCATGACACGATATGAGATACGCTTACGATACGACGCAAGGCGTTATGTAGGCCTACGTTAAAACAGACATGCATTATCAGCTTAGTCCACATCACACGCAGCCAAAACCAAAAATTAACGAAAAGTAAACTCATAACAAACACAAACGATTAGTGCAAGATTAGACGTCTGGGCTTATTAAAGACCATCCTTGACGCAAAGGTCCTTGTAAAAAGTGAATTTTAAGTCGTTGACGAAAGAGTGACGGACTAAATAAAAGACGATGAAACGGAATGAAAACAGCGAGATGAAACGACATCTGGAAAACGAGATGAGAGTGAAGCGTACGGCATACGAAAAAAAGAGGGTAATTATGTTCTGAACGCCGCCACGATTTGTAATTTTTAATGATCTGCAATTACTTAATGGTCAAGACTCAGCAACAATAAACGAGGAAGCGAGTACAGAGGAAGGGCTTGATAGAGAGAGATCAAGTTGCGCAGAAAAACTACAGATATGTAGGTTGAGCTGTTGTGAAAACTTTGTAACAGAAAAGTACATCACTATGCAATGAACAACCACACTGACAGAGACAGTGACATACATACATGACGTAGCCTATACAGAAACTAATGCAAGCATCACGTGAAAAGATGCTCGGACAGACAGACAAAATGTTTACGACCACGTTCAAAATACCGTCTTAACTAGACCGCATGCACGACAGTACTGTTAGCTGACAAAAATATAGGAGACACTCCTGCATCACGTTAGATTCGAGATGGCTTTAGACCATTGAATTATATATTCTAGGCGAGACAAAAACTAGCAGATAAATAATTAAGCAACAATTTCTAGCACAAGACCAAAGTCGGCCAACGGCGCGCTGCGAACGGGTCACTATAGACGGAATGTAAGATAAAATGGTGCTTGCTTGTCTTGACATGAAGCGAAAAGTTGCTAAGGTCTGACATTATAGACCTAAATTGTTTTGTTTCCATGCATTTCATGATACACAAAATTAGTTTTGCACTTGAATACATCGATGCAGATGCATTTACAGATCAAAGCCTTCTCAGATAATAATTTGGAATTTAACAATTAAAGGTGATAAAATGATGGATGTAAATGCAAATGTCCAGCAAAAATATAGCACGTCGTCCAAAAACAGTGTGAAGAGAGGTTAATTAGAAACATCTCTGAACATTAGACGTCCGAGTCTCAATATGTGAAAAACAGCAACAAATACTGATAGGCCTAATCAAAACAAAACAAAAACAATTATGTAACAAGTGTTAAGAGCATTTTTCATGCACAACATGCACTGCAACGATGAGCAAATTGTGCATTTTAAATTTTTTTGTTAAATTGTATTAAGCATATTTGGAGAAGCTGACCAGAATAAACGCAACAAAACGGGTTGAAACTAATGCAATAAGTAAAACAAAACGTGAATCGACTGTATCAGAATTAGAATAACACGAATACACCAAATAAGTCAAAAAATTAAATACGACGGTACCGTTGAAACAGGTATGCAATGAAGCATTGCGACTTAACAATTTAGCACAGTATTGTGTTGACGAGTTTACTATTTTGGGTACGTTGAAACACATCAATACGAAGACTATGATATTAGAGATGTGTCAGAAGAAAGTCAGCGACCAGCTACGACGTTCAAACGCGCCCTTACATTCAGCTATTCATACAACAGTAACAACACTAACCAGCTGTTACCACAAATGATTTCAGACTGAAAGTCAAACACGTTGCTTTCGTGCAGTGCTGGTATTTAGAGAAAAAAAACTTCAGATCAGTGTTCTTGCATGCTGACAATCCAACACACTCGCTTTTAATAAAACACCACAATACTCATCCACGAAACGACACAGAGATCAAATAATTAACGGCAAAGCCAGACGAATAAGGTGCATGGCCTGCAGCAAAAAAAAAATTAATCGAGTCCTCTTTTCGGTTCAACTAAAATAACCTAGTTCTCTTTTGCAATTTAAAAGTACTAAAAAAATGCAACTTCAGAACTGTAACAAAGGTACACCTCTAACAGAAATAACAAATAATGTGCTATTAACTAACACAACAAACTGTTAACTGTAAGACCCATGGGGCGCTGACCCCCTCTGCTACTTTGGCTAGTACACGAATTTGGCTCGGGCTTAAACACTACGATATGCTGAACAAGATTCAGTGAAACAAGACAGCGTTTTCACGATTATTTAAACACTTTCCAGCAGGCTACAGGGCCGGCATTTACTGAATCCAAAACTTGCACGTTACCCTCTCAGCAGTAAAACTTATCTCGAAGCTGCACGAATCTCATATGTACCACAGATTAGGCTTAACTTACAGCATCAACTCTCCTTCCAAGGCTTTGTTGGTTCACGTTAAACCACAGAAAACCAAACGTTCCGTCAGAAAATCCTTCATTCACAGCCTGCTAAGAGCTAATGTAACCAACATTGAAGTTAAGGAATACAGAGGGGACCAATAAAAAGTAACCCCATGTGTTTTGCCATGGTTGCTTCAACTACTAACTTATTATTTCCATACTTATTTCACCGATATACTCTGGAGTAGATGTGTAATTAAGTAGCCTAAGATGGCGCCACACCACAACTGCATCGCTACACTACCTTGTGAAATAGTCATTAGTCAGCTCAAAAATATGGTAATTGAATTAGGCCTACAATGTACTTAAAAACTGACTATATATCACAACACGTTTGGGATGTGGTTAGTGGCATCTTTTATCACTAATTTTTCCAACTTTGCCACTGACTATGATAATGAAAAATGTTTATTCTGAATATTAGTTAATATTTAGGATGTTATGTACGTATGAACATTAAGAGGTTACTTTTAAAGGAAGAAATACAGTGTTTTTACTTTACACTCACTGTCATACATAATTCACAAATAGCAGTTTATCTCAGATTCCTATATAGCTTCACCTAAGTTAGGTTGTTATCCGTAATAAACTTATCCATTAACACGCAATTACACCTATCTGAAAATGAGAAAAGCTCTTTCTATAAGACGGTCGAATCTTTAGGCTTTCTCGGTCAGCATGGGGTCGGTGGGCAGATCGCCATTGGTTTCCTGTGACTTGGGTCTGTAGATAGGACCTCGACCGTCCTTGCCAGCCATCACTTCGAGCTCGGTGGTGCTCTTGGCTTTGTCGATGGCCCACGGCTGTACACTGCCAGACGTCAGCAGACAGAATAGAATACCACCCACTGCGTAAACCCCGGCAGCGATGAAGAACACTATCTGCCATGACCCGCGCGTCCGCTGCAACCAACACATCCAGTACTTTAAAGTTTTAACTTCGATAAACTTCGAAGAACACATGATGAAGTTAATAAAAAAACTTAAGATCCACATCGTGGAATAATAGAATGGCCGTATGATAAAATACACTGGCAAAACATAATAACAGGTCGATCTTAAAACGCGTGTTTTATGAACAAAAAGCCCAAATACCGCTAAAAAAACGACCGCACCTTTCATGTCCAAAAGCCAGCGTCTGACTTCCAGTTGCAAGACAAAGCGATTACTTTGCAGGTGACTATAGTTCAATGCACGCTACGTTAACGCTGCTCTGAAACGCTATAATAACAGACGTCACGTGCAAGCATCAGTTATAATGTATTAATTACATTCCGTTTGAGGGAATGGGGAGGTGTAAGGGGTCCGACTTTGTACCACAGGGTAACCGTCGAGCAATCCCATTTACTCGTTCAGACGGTTTTCTGGTAAAACGTACTGTTTAGCCACAGTACATGCATTACAGACGACCGACACAATCTCGTGCTCTTTGGCACGACTGGTAGTACGATCGGCCAAAATAAAACAAGCCTACATATAAAACGTTCAGGTGCACGACTGACCGATTCGGTAACCCTGGAGGCGACGTACGGAGCGATGAATCCGGAGATGGCTGCAATGCCGTTACTGATGCCCATCAGCGTGCCGGCGTACTGCGGCGCTATGTCCATGTGATTCACGAAGTACCCTGAGTAGACGAATCCACTCATGCTGACAGCCAGGACCAGCAGGACGACGGCCAGAGCGGTCTGCGTGCAATCCAGGTAACTCAGGCCGATCAGAAACACTCCCGCACCGAACATACCTGCACAACCACCGACGCGAAATGTTATCACATTATACCAAAACATGCAGAATGTTTGGCATTAAACTATCGGCAACAGTGACATAATTATGTGTACGTGTTTCATAATGCTAACAGAAATGAGTGATATTTTGTTTTAGTAAGCACAGAGCAACTCCCAATATTCCAAATTCCAACTAAATATCTACTAATTATATACAACTTTATTCGTCAGAAAGAGAACTGACAGCAAGTAAACATAAGAAAATACAAAAAATACTAAAAATAAACAACTTAACTAAAAAACAAAACTAATAATTGGCATTGTTATCAATAGCCAACAGTTCTTTCATTTGCACGTCCTTAAATACGTTACACAACACATTATCTGACACGTTAAACTTACTCAAAAATTTATACTTTCTGTTTGCCACTGCGTCGGATGGCGTTTGGCAGCTGAATACCAGTTTACACATTTCAATCACTTCCTGAGAGCGCTTGGAGAAAATTTTTCTAAAGGCGCAATTGAGGGCAAAATCAACGGCATTAAAAGAGCCTCGTGCATTAATTATGTCATGGAAAAACAGTAGGCATATGGGTGACTTGACAGCAGGCCCCAAGCTACAGAGGGACTCAAGGACGGCCCAAAACTGTTGACGATCTATTGCTGTTGTTCAACATCCACCAAATAAACCAAGTAAACGCTGAGAGCGGCTGTACAACGTGTTGCTATAGTCAGGCGCGGCCGGGAAAACATTACGCTGCAGAGTGACAAGACATCAGAGTTTTTACTTAGGTTATGGTTAGTGCTTAATGAACTTCTTTAACTTTCTGCCCTCGTGTGAAAAATAGCATCGAAAGTGTCAACGCTACAAGCACTTATCAACAACAATAAAAATGTCTCTTACCGACGGTGTTGAAAACTCTTCGTACGGTGACAGTTTGCATGAGTCCGGCTGAACGCAGCTTGTCAGCCATCAGTGGAAACACGGTCGTAGCTGCCCAGAGACCGAGGAACGGTAATGCGGAGAAGAACCCGTTCTGACATCGACACATTATACAGTACACACGCGTGACCAAAACTGCACAGTGACTGACACGAAAGAAACAAAAGCAACGAAAACGTTTCTCATCCATCGCACTTGCAATTCTCTTCGTAGCTCACACATCATTATACAATCACGTGAATGAATCCATTGTAAAATGTCACTGACTGAAGATTTGGATAGCTCGGCCAAACCTACGAGATGTCCAAATGAAAACGAAATCTATTCCCTGCAGTATCGACAAGTAAAAAAGACTAAAATGAATAATAGTTTGCTGCTGACAATAAACCAACATCGAAGTATGATGTTCGCTGATTTTAAAGTAGTTTTTCCACGTAAGTTGGTTTGGCGAAAGACACTTTTGCTGGAAATCAAGCTCGGCGTTTGTTTTTGGCCATATCTGTGTCACTGAAGCGGTTTACTTGTTACAACTATCGCTGCGACTGTTTGCTGCAACGCTGCTGCAATGTTTGCAACTTGCACTAGAGCAATGTGGGTTAAATAGCAAAAACAATAACACGGTAACGTAAAAACGCTTGACAGTCACCGATTTAATGTCGAAGAAAAGAACTTCATAGAAGAAGGTGGGAATGTTGGTGAGGTAGGTGTAGAGGCCCCAGTCGACACAGAAGTTAGCGATGATGATCCCCCACACTGGACCTGACCTGAAGATCTGGCGCCACGGCATTTCACACAGCTGAAAACAACAAACGCGAAAACCCTCACTCACCACGCTGCAAGAAAGTAAGTAAGTAAGTGCTAGCAAAAACAAAGTCAACAATAAAAGAAAAAAGGTTGTACTCGTATTATCGATAAAATTACATGACTTATCAACAGAAAAACGTAATCAGACCGGAGTCAGTCACATGCCTGACAGTAAAAATTCCGAGATCCTATATAGCTAACGTCGTTTTATTGGGTTGCAGGGTGTGACATCCACAGACAGACAGACAGACTGACAGATGTCTCGATTAGCCGATTATATGCAAACGGCTTATGAGATAAATACAGGTAGGCTTATAGCTACGTTCATGGCACCTAACAGTTTCGTCAAAGTTTAAACTAAAGTTTTCTTTGCTGAATGTAATAAAATATTTTGCCATTCAATTGATAATTACTCAAATAAACCATTCTGTCATCCGTAACGATTTAGCTACAATTTGTAAATTTTGACTGGGTTTCCAACCCCACCCCTTGAATCTTCCTTTCCTGTAAGGAGTGAGGCCACTAAACTATGTTACTTGAGCCAATAAGAGTCCCTGCCAAGTAGCGCCTTATTCCATTCTGTAGCTTTAGCAGGGTAAAAGGTCGTCAATTTGTATAGCGCATCGTCGCGAGCATGCGCACGCCTCTAATGCGCTTTTCGTCACTAACCAGAGCCACCCGCCGCACAGCCACCGTGTGCAGCCTGCAGACACAGGCTGGCGCAGCAGCCGACTAGGCAACCCCAGTCAGCTGTACCAAGGTCCCCACCTTCTGTAACTCAGAGGGTAGAAGGCTGAGTCGACCTAGCTGGCAAGCTTTGCACTGAGATGGTTTACCTGCCCGCAGGCAGTCACCCATCGCAGTACTAACCGGGCCCAGCATAGAGTAACTTCGTTTTGGCCGAAACGCGCTACCGACTACGCCATGCCAAGGTGTACGAATGTGACCGACAGACAGACGGAGAGACCACATGGTTAATATCTATCGCAATAACCAGCATTGCTGATGTTGCACTAGTCCACAGAAAAAAATCAGCAGTTTCTCCAATACCGATTTGTGTCATTTTGTGCCCAATGCTGCAAAACTTCAGACCTACTTGTGGCTCTTGCCTTCTCTTCTGCAGCTTTTACAAAACTCTGTAGCCGCTCACAACTGCGGGTGCTTCGGAGACCGAAGTCTGGGAGCTCTAAGCCTAAGGTCCCCAAGCACAACTAAGACTCAAGTGAATACTGAAGTACAATAGTATACCGTTGGCTGTGCGTCGGCGACTTCGCCCTTCAAGCTGTTGACGATGTACTCGCGTTCACGCTTTGAGATACGCCGATGATCAGACGGAGTGTTGCTCGTCAAGAGTATCCACAGCAGGATTGTAATCGTCGACGTTACACCTACAAACATGCACCACCACATACAGACAGAGTCTCAGAGAAACGATTTTGCGTCTACCAGAGCAAAGAATTTTGGACCCACTGACTATATACCCAGGGCATACTGTGATTAACGACACCAATGTACTGTTATGGAAGGCACGAAGATCCTTCATGTCGTCATCACTGGTCTTCAATCTTCAGAAATGAGAAAGAACCAACAACAACAACAACAACAACAGTACGTATCAGTAATCTGAATGAATAATCGTTTGTTGTTAGATAACTGTTTTTAATTTTATATGGCGGTGTCAAAAATTGCTGCTGTTTTTAATCCCTCGTTTGTATTCGTTGGGCTTCCAATGCTTTACGTATTCACACCACACAATATCTATAGCTATTTTTCATACCAATTCTATTCAAGTCAATTCTATTCATCAAATCAAACCATGTTCATTTAAAACACTGCAGCACGAGTGCCTGATTGGAAAAATTTACAACGATCAGTTTACAGCTTAACCACCATAATAATTAGCTATTTTAAAATATATGAAATATTTTGAAAACACACAGAAAATTCAGTCTCACAATTAAAATCAAAATTATAATTAAACCCTTGGCACAGAACTGCAGTTAAAACTATGCACGTTGGCAGTGAACAGAAGTGAGTGAGCAGACTGCGTTCTAACCGATGACGTAGAAGACGGAATCCCAGCCTTCACTGAAGCCATACTGACACAGCAGACCGGCGAGCGGCAGAGATACAACGTTTCCCATCATTGTACCTGCACACGTACCACCCACCACACATTACCAACCGCTCTGTGCGCTAATACAGTGTACTACTAAAGTAGATTAGATTGTACAGTTTGTGCAGTTAATTCAGTTAAAGCCAGCTGTTCCAGAATGAACACCGACTGCCAACGGTTAAAGCAAGAGATTTCACACAAACCGGGTGTCATCAGTGACGTCAGAACAAGTGGTGTAATCAAGGGCGAATATTTTTGGGAAGAAACGCCATTCCCCCAAATATTATCAGGACAAGGGGTAGCAGTGATACAGTAGCTTTTTTCCAGATAGACCTGCAACACCTGAAAATAATTACAAAACTTGGTGTCACCAGATATAGTTTCTGCAGTGCAAAAATGCTCCAACAAACGTTTGCGCTGGGTGGGAAGCTAATAGCGTTCCCCCAGACCACAGCTAGATAAAGGGCATAATTCTAAGAGAAGGGGGGAAAAGAGGGGAGGCGTTCGCCCAAACAAAAATTCAGCACCAAACCACTGGTCAAAACAACCATCACACACAAGAAACTGCACTACTCGAAGTAAGCCTAAATTCCACCACTTCGATTTGTCATAGATTTTTCCTGCAGCAGATCCGCAACAAATCAAAGTAAGTGGACTGGAGCTTTGTCAATGAAATGCCATTTAGTCCTGTGCAAACAACTGAACAAACATACTGTGAACTACATCAAAAATGCTTGCAACAAATGAAAATACATGCCGTGTGTTTTAAATACTGATATTATGCTAAATACGCCGAGTTACAAGTTCCAGTTGTGATTGTTCAGTATAGAGACTGACCTGCGACGACCATGCTACCAAGGAAGGATCTCTCCAAGGGAGGCGCCCACTGACCAAGAATTGCGTGCATCGCAGGAAACAATGCGCCCTGCAGAAACATCACTCAGTCAGTCAAGTCAATCAATTAATACACATCTATATAGTGCCATATTATGTCGCAAACGAATCAAAGGCGGAAATCCAATAAAAAAAATGTAAAACACATTACAGCGCATTTATGATGCAAAAAATACAAATATTTTATATTCATCAAATTTTTGTCATGACTTAGAAATGTTCTGTAAAACCGGGCATGATAGTACAAAAAACCCAGCTGTCGCTAGGATGGACGACCGTGCTGGTTGTCAATGACCTTCAAGGTCATCCAAGGTCGATGATTTTCATGTTATTTGAAAGCCAATAGTGACATTTGAAAGCCAAGCTAATGCGACGTCCTAGTAGTGATTAATAATAACCTTGACCGTATACGAGATATGGCCAGTTTTCCGTTGAAAGACGAATTTTTTTCCTACCCCCTTCATTCGACCCCCGATTTGAAAATGTTTCCCTTGGAGTAGATTGCTGAAATTTTGCATGCCTGAGCTTCACACACATGGCTAATTACTCATGCAAAAAGTTTTCCCCTACGACCTACCTGTTAGCCAGGATACATCCGTTACAGACAGACGGACGGACAGACAGACGGACAGACGACAACTATGCCAATAGCTGGACCATTACTTAAGTACAGTTGGCTAAAAGTAAGAAAATCTTAATGCAAAATCTGCTACTGTTGTATCAGCACAGCACTTCAATTTCTTGTCTACAAACACCATCATTTCCACAATAACCCGAATTTAACTGTTCAACTTGCATTGATAAACGAAAAAAACAACGTTAAAAAGTTTAATCACGTCTATCAGAATTATACCAGAATTTAATACATTGATTAATTACATAATTTAATTTTAACTTAATCACTCTGAGGCCAGCATACCGATCCGATGCCACAGAGGACACGCAGGACGATCAGTAGGCCGAAGCTGATGCGTGAAGCGGCCGGAGTTAAGAACGTAGCCGCCGTAGACATACCCAGAAACCCGGCAATTATCCACTTAGCACCGAAACGCTCCGCCAGAAGACCGCCGGGAATCTGCGAGATCAGGTAGCCGTAGAAAAACGAGCCGAGGATATGACCTTGAATTGACTTCTCCCACACGAACGGACCGTCCTATTAGAAACATTAACGAACTGACATAACTTATCAAATCACATACACATGATCTGGTAAACGACAAACTTCACTAAATCTATTATTACTCCTCCGCAGTCTTTAATATAGTAAGTAAGTAAGCAAGTAAGTCAAACATCATTGGCAATAAACAGAAAATCTTTAACTGATGTTGTCTCCTGGTGAATCATAAGTAAGCAAGTACAATTTCTGGCTGGAAGGTTCAACCGTGAAATCTTCCCTCACCCCCGTGGGTCAGGGGCCCCCATCTAACTCATTGTGTCATCGGATCACGCAAGTGTACCTGCCAGATGACAGATAAATCCGTCGAACGGTTTAAAAAGAGTGCACGAGTGTGACAGACGACAGACAGACAGACAGACCACGTTACGGAGAAATGGTGTAACTCTAAGGAAAATCGGTTGCGCTAAAGCGATTTCGTTCCAAGATTACAAGAAATGTTTCTCTAATGCACGTCTCTCCGCGAAGTCGCGCAGGATGTGAATAGGCCTACGTGGGTGTGCGTGAGGCTACATATACGAGTGCTTGCGTCATTCATTGTATGTGTTTACCGCTTGTATTGATCCATTCAAGCGCGACTCTCTCGTACACTGATCGTCAGACGCCGCAGCAACTGAATGGGTACTGCTGTTCCGGTCTACAAAGTACAGCTACGATTTACCGCTATACCTGTGTACACGACGAGCTCATGAATAATAAATGTGCACGAGATAATAATAAAATATCACCACGATCCAAAATAGCCTACCGATGCAGCCAAATACCGACATCCGGCAAGCCAGCTAAGCGTCGTAAACTAAGCCAAAAACATTAAAAAACATTAACCTGCAAGAAACTAAAAGAAACAAATAACATGCAAATTATTCAGACATTTATACCCCGTTTGCAGGAGAAAGCATACATGAAGCACACATGAAGCAAACGTATTAAATATACACGTGCACGACGTGTGCTCTAAGTTTGCTTCACGTATGCTTCCTTGTGTAAACGGAGTATTATTTACAATATCATTTACAAACTCACTCAAAACGATGTCATTTCTGAACAGTTTTTCTCTCTGTTCGAATCCAGCCTGCAACTGGTGTGTACTTTCTGTTAAAGCATTAATTAGTCTAGTCATGTTAAGTTAAATCTCTATAAACGTTCTTTTTTCACAGAAGTTGATTTTTCAAAGTTCTTTTTATATTTTCGATAAACTTCTAACGGTCAGCGTAATAATGAAAGACTAAAGGTGATTTAAAATAATTAAGTACAAAAAAATCGAAGTACTATGGTATATACTGACAAAATAATAAATGGAATTTGCACTTAGATGTGTTTACTTCCGTGTGATAACAGATATAACCCTAGTAGTTCATTAGTTCATTGTCCTGTGCGTTATTATGGTATTGCGTTTATTGTGTATGCACCAAAATTTTATTTATATTTTTAAATTTTATTCTTGGATTATGCAAATTCCAATTGATGTGTGTTGTGTGTTGGCCATGGGTGGCCAGCATTGATGGACAAATGAGCATGTGCCTTTCTGGCCACTCTCCTATGTTAGTGATTACTGTGAATGCACTGAACTTTATATATTTTGTGTGTTTCTCTTTGTACCTGCGGCGATCATACTGACGGCGGTCTGGTTGACCATGCTGACAATGGCGACCGACATGCCGACGCGCTGGGCGTACAGGTGAAAGAACATGAAGAAGCCAATGATTGACAGGCCGAGCCGAGTGGAACGGAACAGCGGGGTAGGCTCGACCCGACTGGCAGCTTCTGTATCTTTCCTGGACTCATGCACGTCCATGCCCGCTACACACGCAGACTTCAGTGGCAATAGTATTGCATCTATACAGCCCAATTTCCACTAACATTTCGCAAAAATAACTGAAAAAGTGCAGTGTTAGTCTGAATCGTGGTGCAGAGCTTTAAATCGAAAGTGGGGTTACCAAATAATTCCCAAAATGATAATTTTTTTTTTTAAAAGTGACGATCATCATAGTTTAGTTAACAGCCGTCGTCAGCTGCTTGTTTTATTCATTTGTTTTGACAGCCAAACTGCGGTAATGAAACGGTATATGTGCACGATTTAGATTTACGTTTTAGCTACTTACTTTCTCACTTACTTACTAACTTACTTAGTACTTACTTCACTATAAAATTACTTCACCAGTCGATAAGAATCGTTCTCATCGCTGATACTGTAAAATTGTTTTACTTGCTCAGAATTCTCGGTGCTACGGAAGCAGGATCTGTATTGTATACTCATACTGCAATGAATAATTTTTAAAACATGCAAAAACGCAAAACGAAAAAGTCAACGTTGCAGCTAACTTTCACTGCAGTGCACTGACATTCAACGACAAACAATCAATGCACGTATGATACATTATTATGAGATTATTGACTAATCATATATTGGCTTGGCAATTCAAAGCTGCGAACCGGCAATAAATAGCATTTGCATGAGCATTGAGCATTTATAAAAATCCGACTTTGGCGCCAACGTAGCCCTAGCCCTGCACTTTCTCGCACGACGCACTGCTATCCTATACCCCCAAACTCCACTACTAGGATCTGTTGTGGATTTCTTGTAAATCTTCGACAAGAATGGCGTAGTCAAGTCATAGAGCGGGGGAAAGCCGTTATACCCCAAATATTTTGTGAGAAAAAAAACTGTTCCCAAATAATATCCGGACAAGAGGAATGGTGATACAGTAGCGTTCCCCAAAATAAAATGTGTGTACTTCTCCCGTTTACAATATTCTGAGGTGAAGCAGAATTGCCTCTCTTTTTGGATATGTAAAAATAAAAATACAAAACTTGATGCAGTTTAAGAGGTAAAAAATGTTCTATAATATGTTTGTGGCTGGCGCTGCGCCCCAGACTCCACTGTAGCTCTCCCCCAGACCCTCTAGCTGGAGAAAAAAGGCCTACTTTAAAAGAAGAGAAGGGGGTCAAAAGGGACGTTCCTCCATACAAATTTACCACTACAACACTGTACAGGCCATGACTGATTAGCTGCTATATACTGCTTGTTGTACCTATACAGCATGCCTCACAACAAATCAACAACAAATAAGCAAGTGGAGTTCAAGCTTGTACGTGCTAATAATGCTCTAGAACCAAACTCCACTTTATGATGACGATCTGTCAATCCGCTCACCCTTTTTGGCCTTGTCGCTGTCGGTCAAGTTGGTCATGATGTTACTGAGACGTACAATTTATATAACGCTGCTGCAGGTTACAGACTCTACTTCAACGCCGACTGAACGAACCTCCACGCCGACTGATCGATCAGTCGATTGTCTGAGAATGAGAAACAACTCGGTCAAGTCAAGTGCCAAAGTCTCGACTCGATGAAGAGGTTCTGCGTAGTGTACAGCTAAACCGTAAGTAGACCGTGTTTCAGTGCCTATGCCTCAACGGCGATCAGACTCGCTCTACACACACACAATAAACGTGTTCATAACATCATCACTGTTCGATCGTTACATAGTGTTGTATAACATAAACGTTTACAAACAGTTTTTATTTCTCATAAAAATGCATTTCTGCACGTCTTTTTAAAGTTTTATTTTCGCAGCGTCTTACTTTTTTCAATAAACGTCGATTTGAACGACCAGGATAGAAATCAAAACATTCATAAATATATACAAACTACATAAACCGAGGTGTAGATTGCTAAATTAATGACAGACTTTGTATTTAGATTTGGCAAAAACTGGGTGAATATGAAGAGAACTGATCCTAAAACAATTCATCTAGTCAATACGTCAGGTAAAAACTACGTCGCATTTTTCATTCAACGTTTATACAACCTTTTTCGATACTAAAAACAAAAAAATGTAACTTAAAGGTTGTTGTTTTTATTTCTTCCACGGGAAAAGTTTATTACACTTACATTATGGTCAGTGGCGTCGTTGGGTAAAAAGTAGGCGGGGGGGGGTAGGAAGTTGCAAATTTCCGACAGAGTAATCAAAATTCTAATTTTGCCTTAAATTTTCCAAAAATGGGGATATTTCAGCCTTAAGTTTGCATTTTTAAGCGAAAATTTTCCGACATGAAAAAATATCTTTATCTCGTCCGCCGAAGACACTACAGAAGTGGTTTGTGTTTCAAGCCTACCTGTGCATTCGACTGTTTTCTTTTTTTCGCAAGTTTCAACGCAGAAAGCAGCGTCGGCAGCATCAGCTGTGATTCCTGTGAAAGTTGTTTTTTCTGTTAATGCACCATTCGCGAACTGCGCGATGCTAAGTGAGTGCACTGCCAGCGGCGGCCACTCCACTGATGGGTGGACCGCACGATGCTTCCTGAAAAGACTGGGGAAAGTGAAAATAGCAAACTGGGGGAATTGTTTTCTGGTGGCGAACTGTTGAAAAATGTTGAAAAACTGTTGCCACGAGGTGCGTTTTGAGAACCTTAAATGCAAAAAATGCGTTTGCGGATGGGGGGAGCTTACAGCACTACCAGACTCCTATAAGCTGCCCAGACGTTCGTTGCTCTGTGTCCGTTACTAAGGCTGTTTATAAGTAAACAGTTTCCTGCGAAAAGTCGGTTTATCAACGAAGTTCAATAAGTCGACCTATTACGATTAGTCTTCAATCGTCTTTGTGTATGGACAGTTAAACTTGAGATCCTTCATTAACGGGATTGGTGCGACTTGGGAGGAAGGTTGCTTCCTGGTGCTGAGGGGGATGGAGAAACAACCCTAAGCACTGCTGTTGCAGGCTATCCGGTAAACAGGTTGTTGTTGCTGCAGCTGCAGCAGCTGCAGCTGCTGCTTTATGCGTCGCAACTTGCTGCTGATGCGGGTAAGACGCATTTCCCGGCAGCACTTGGCGAACTAACTCCATCTTCGCATGCGGCCAGCCCAAACTTTCGTGCACTACTCGGCTTTGTTGGAAATTTGTTTTACCGTAAAAATCCACAGCAACTGCAAGTACAAATCGCGTTAGCTGCAGCGAGTGCGCGAGGACGTTTACTTGGCATAGATACGAGTTCGTGTTGCCCGACTGTCAAACCTGCACTCCTGCTTACAGACTATTCCAAATTTCTACGCTGTGCAAAGAGGAAAAGACGAATGCCGACGTTAATACGTACAGGCCAATAAAATCATACGTAAATCATCTGGTAAACTTAAATAGCAGTCTCTAACACGGGACTGCAGAATCAGCAGCGGCTGCATGTTGATGACGGCTCAAATTATGCTGCAAATAATGCGCCAAAAGACGCCTGTAATAACACATTCATGTTTTTCGTGTTTTTAATTGTTTTTTGCTTCGTTTTTGTACCATTTTGACAAATACAGATTTTCAGTAACAGCATGACCTATCAACATAATTTGGTAATGCAATACTGGAGTATTATTGTACTATTCATACGGCAAAATAGTTGAATACGGCTTAACCAAACCACTCTGATTACACATATACGATTCCTTAAAAAACAGCAATACTGTAGGCTACCTGTGTGTCTGTAGGCCTATACACTCTGTGGCTCACTGAGTTAGGCCCACGTCTGCTTTAGCCTAATCAATCAGTGAAAATCAATTAAAACTTATACTCATACGCAGCGCAGCCATGATGTTCTATAGTCAGTCACAAGCTAATCACGAGAATCATGCAAAACTCGGAGCTGGCGTCGCCTTATAAACAACGTCACACATAGGCCACCGTACACTGACTGACTTAAATCAAAGTGCCTGGGCCATTTCAAGACAGCTGACTCATTTGTAACACGCTCTGCAGTCTGCCTATGAAAGGTCAAGACGGGGCAAAGTAGAATATCAAGGTCGATAAACATGACTTGATATCAGATATACGTGGCCTGAATAACTACAGAAGAGTCGTCACGAAGTAGCTTCGGCTTTTAGTATACATCTGTAGCTGGACAAATCAACTAATAACAAGCAGCAAAGTAATTTGGTAATACACCTGGAATGGCTGATCAGTGCTGCCACACCTGGTGAATCATAAGGAAGCAATTGCAAGTTCTGACTGGGCGTTTGACACCCAAAATCCCCCTTCCCCGGGGTTAGGGGCCCATCTAATGGAACCCACAACTGGCCACAAGTGTACATAAATGCCAAATGGCATCGAAGTGAATCCGTCGACGGCTTGAGCGGGGTGCGCAATGTGACAGAGAAGATTTCAGAGAACAGACAAACAGACAACGCTATGAGAAAATACGTAGAAATAGGCGGAATCGCCTGCGCTGCAAGAACTGATTCCGTCCAATAATAATTATACTACATCACAGATACAGCGCCACCCACCCACGATAAAAAATTATACAAGCGCTTGCATCACGAACGCCTTCGAAACGCGCACAAACGCAAACAGAGGTGACGTGGAAAATGTTAACACCGATCACATAAAAACCACAAAAGTAACTCGCTATCACATATTGCCAGCCAGCACTCATTAAGAAGCCCAGCTGTCGCTAGGGAAGGCCGACCGTACGCCGGTGTCCGAAAGGGTCAGCGAATGTAAATGAAGGGTCCGTTAAGTAGGCTTACTATTGTTTGGAGAAAATGGAAGGGTCGGGTCGGCGATAGAGAGACAGACAGAGCATTTGCATACGTCTGTAGGCCCCTAGGCTACTGTAGCTATATTATAACCATTGCACCGATACGTCTGGCCGTAATGCGCCATGCGAATTTTGGGGGTTGGACCGTTGGGACTCCTGTTTGAGAGAATAGGCCTGGGTGTCCGTAGCCTTGTTATACACGGCTCAGATTTCAGATACTGATCGTAGATTGAAAGGCTTAAACATTAGGCTAGGGTGTCCTAAGTTCCTAAGTTCCTACCGGATGTCAATAGTAACCATGCCGCTAACTGAAGTGGTTTGGCCACAATTTTCAATGCAAGTATAGGGCCCAGACCTAGTTGGGGTGCAGTAAGTCAGCACCCCCGTTTGGGGGAAACAGGAGAGTTGTAGAGGGTCCGACTTAGTACTACAGAGTCGGGCAAACCTATTTACTTGTTCAGACAGTTTTCAGGTAAGACGTACCGTTTAGCCACAATACATGCGTCACAGACAACAGACAGACGACAGACAGAAGCTTGTGACATTAACGACTTTAACGGTCGGCTAAAAATTATGAAAACTGCCGACGTATGATGGTATGACTGCAGAATCTCATGCGCAGATTATGATGCAACAAGCAAAGGAGATGCCATGTGCAAAGTATCTGGCAGAAAGCCAAGCGACCGTAAGCCGACGACAATAGGCCTATTGCAGTAACCGCCAGAAGACAAAAGCGACGGAAGTCGGCTTGTCTGTCTCATTGGTCAGTGGTCACGTTCCTGGGAGACCTCCTACGCAGTGAAATAGGCCAGCGTGCTGGACTTCTAGTCGACCGTGGGAAACACGTAAAAGGCCTAGACGGGAACACGCGGCACGTTTAGGATACAGCATCAGAGATGAATCAGGCCTATACAAACAGTACCTTTGATGTAAGCACTAAGCAGTCACTCACTTGTCTTTTCTCTGCTGGAGTGCTCTGTGCGTGTGCCTGGCTCGACTGCGTCACCTTCGCGTTCAAACAGCGACAGAAAACGTGAACCGGCGACAAAAATATTGCCACGTTTCACACAACGAACGAACGACAGACGGTCAAATAGACCGGTAGTACTACTGGCCTGTAAGCCGCATTGGTGTACCGGCTGGCCTAAAACACGTGCTAGCAGAGCAACGGTGGCTACGACTGAGCTATAAATAGGCTAACACCCGCAGGCCACGAAGGGCTGAAGCCAACGAGCTATGCTGAAGCAAAGCCTATAGAGTGAAACTGACGAAGCACACTGCCATGCTGGCGACACATTGCGTCATTCTAGGGAGGCGTGGCGTCATCATTCGCCGCTGCATACATTAGAGAGACGCGTCTGGAATATGGATTCGATATAACACGGATTCAGCATTCAACGGTGTGGAAAAATGATAATAAGTAAGTAAGTAAGTAAACATTTGCATTTTGCACCGAAAAAAGTTGGCTTACTCTGCCACATTTTGCCACATTTATAAATATATAGGCACAGGATATTTATCCGGCAGCCGCAATCAGAAAAATATCCGGTCTTACCCCGGCCGGCTATTTATCCGGCTGTAGCTGGTACATACTATCACCCAACGGTGCTCGTAGGTGCGGCGGTACGACGAGCTGTGGTCGTCGTACATCACAGGGGTCGTCCATAAATGACGTCACGCTCCGAGGGGGGTTTACATTATTGTGACGACGTGTGACGTAGAGGAGGGGAGTTAAAGGAAGTGTGACGTCACACACGTCACATCTGTGGAAAGGCACAATAGACAGCCAAATTCATGTTGCCAACTCGCCGTAGGCTGTGTCAGGACGAGAAACATTTAGGAACACTGTGCTTAATTT
>Ga0209367_1000338_pt1 | contig 43219 bp, 28 predicted proteins | sample WorMetLIZISLAND2_FD_187412 | JGI IMG/M metagenome (GOLD analysis project Ga0209367, IMG submission 187412) | Marine gutless worms symbiont microbial communities from Max Planck institute for Marine Microbiology, Germany - Olavius geniculatus... ... | reverse complement strand
CAGTTGCAGCTTGCAGCTGTATCTCTCTCCCACCCCTTACCGCATCTGCTGTCGCATTACCTAGGCCTAGACCTACGTCACTTCCGGTCGATGCAGTCCACTGTCAGCCAGACTTCCCAGACTCAGTCCATTCACGATTTCTCAACGCTGACCACAGCTGAACAGCTAAGCTATGGGCGGAAATGCTGGGCCTATGGCCGTGGAAAGCAGGCCAGCCAAATTCATGTTTAAGCTTCTACGTCATCTAGCTCTTCCTGTCTTTCTTTCTGGATCACTGGCTTTCTGTCTGTGCTGGCTGGGACTGCTGGAACGGCTGGGAGAGCACGTGCTTGGAGTGTGTCCGTTGTTCATACCACCGTTATCATCTTCGTCGTCGTCTTTGTCGCTGCATGCCGTCGTCTCAGTGAACTTAATACAGCACTTCTTTCTACCTGTTTGGTGAGATTCGTTTCATTGTTTTGGGCCACATTAACTTGGTACAAAAATTAGGACTCAAAAATCAGCACTGTCTAGGTCCCAAAATAGCGTAAATTAAGCACCAAAATTCTCCTCATAGTTTAGTCTAGTTTCACTCCTATGGAGAACCCCTTTCGCGAGTCACCCTCGAGTAGGGTGGCGCCCGATGCGGCCACAGAAAACACAAATCCCAACACCACTAGGCACTCAACCACCACCACACAGAATTTTACATTGGTTCCCAGACGAGAGAATTCTACATAGTTAAGACCTAATGTGATCAATAACGTAAGCTTGATCGTAATTGTAACACGTTTGTACGATTAAAGTTTTTTTTTACGTTTTGCAGGTTTTAAATTTAAGTCACATATTAAATATTTATTTTGATAAACTGGATTGTGTTTGCATAATTAAATACCATTTTTGTTCACATTTTAAGTAAAATGTAAGCCACGGTTTTAGCAAGTTGAATTTTTCGTGATGTGCAGAAATGGCATTTCATATTGCAGTAAGAACTAGGTCTATTATTTTTCAGTAATCGTATTCGTAGTTGCTTGACTGTTTTTAATATTAAATACACAAAATGTCTTTTCTTCCCTAAGTAGTTTTTTTACATATGTATATCGTGTTCGAAAATACAATTATATGCAAAGTGCTAACAGACTCGTTAGAACCAAATACTAGGTCTACTATAATAAATGTGATATAAGTACGTAGGCCTATTAAAACGATTGAAAGATCCGCGATAATTAAAATAATGAGTTTGTATTTTAAATATTTTGCATCATTATTAGAGGAAAAGTGTAAGCTTGTTGGTTAACTTTTTAGGATCACCCTGTTATGTCCACCGTAGATTAATAAACATCATATAGCTATAGCATTGTGTCTCTAGGAACTGCAGCTTTACGCCTGACAGTCACAATTATTGATTTCTGTATCAAAAGAAAGATAGAATCATGTATTTATCGATTAGTTTGCTACAAAACGAATATAATTAGTTATTTTTAATTAGAAAATGCCAGGCCGGTGTGGCATCGCATTCAGTCATGCGAGTTACGGCTTGCGGCTGATTTGGCTAAGACTGCAGCTTTATCATTACGGTGATAATATAGCCCATTATCGATTGATTCGTGGCAGAAGAAAAGGACGAAATGATAAATCACCAAACTGACACAAACTGATCAATGGATGGACGAACCACACCAAGGTTATAGCGGATCACCTGGTCAGTCAACATGGAGAAAAGCCTGATTGTAATTTGTGAATTTTGTGACACCGATCTCTTCTTTGCTTTTGCCTGGATCCAATAGCAGACCAGTGGCACATGCAAAGCGGGTTTAACGATTTGAACCTCTACTAAATATTTTTATCAAAACAAAAAAAACAGATTGCTTTAAGATCAAAGTCACGCATTTCTTTATGCTTTGCTATAGTTACTGTTAGTCAATAGGGCGAATATTAGGCTGTGGTGTGCTTGTGTCAAATAAAACTTTTTCAGAATTTTTGGCTAATGTTTTGTTCGATATTCGTTGCATGCACTCAACCACGTCTGAAACGTCCTTAACATATTTCACGCTATAAAACTTCTGAATTATATTACTAAACGTTTTAGAAAGATCGAGCACGGCTTGAGTATAAAGGCGCTCACAGAGCAACGAAACTGAACTGAGACGTTATGTCATTTCAGTTTAGTTTAGTTTCGTTTTGTTTAGTTACGTCGCTCTGTTTGCGCCTTAAGACATTGTTTTTGCTGGGCTGGTGCAAGCCACGAGCGGTCGGCAGCCGCTAAATAATGAACTTTTTATACTTTGATTTTGATTCTTGCTACTCAGAGATTGTCATGGATGCAACACACCGATTGCCGTCGCGTGGATTTGTGGCTATGCGAGATAGCGACTTTCATCTTTGACTTTTGATGTTCTGAACTAAAAAAAATAGTACACCGATTACTACTACTTTGGGAATATTCACACTGTTTTTGTTTTACTACGCAGTTTTGATTTCAAGTTAGCAGCCCGCACGTAACACGCGGACAGACGGACCGAAGGGGAACAACGCATATGGTCTATATGCAAGACGGCTGCATACGTATACTAACGACGTCTGTCTTCTAGCGCCGGGGTCCTAAGTTTTCGATTTTCTGTCAGAATACTGTCGCACCTGTATACGTCACGTGTATCGGTGTATGGACGTGATGTGACGGACGAATAGAAAATATTGTACCGAGGCGTGTTGGAGATAATTATTACAATTGCACTGTGGTCAGCAACTCGCTGAAACATTTATTTATCCAACATGTCGACAGACGAACAGACCACATCATGTACGGTAACATCAATAGCCGACAGCGATGCATTCAGGTTTGCCGCATAGAATAATTTACGCTATAAACTCAAATGCTAGGCTAGAATGCAGGAGTGATAATTAAGCTTCAAAAAGCGAATTTGAACGTCACATTTTATTTTTTTTGTCTTTGATCAGGTTCCACGTCTGAAAACGTTTTTCAGCATTTAAACTAAAAACCGATTGTGTTGGATTGAGCAAATACAATCATAGTTTGTCTCTTCTTTGCAGTGAACGGACCGGTTCGTGCTTTTAGCGCTTCGTCTTCTTGGCTTGCTCATTTCATTATGTAAAGTTTTTTTCGTTATTCTGTTATTACAATGATTCATGTAAACTGACGCCGCGACAGCAGACAGATCTCAGCGCAGCTTTCGTGCGGAAAAAATCAGTTACAAAACCGATCGCGACTAATCGCATTCACCGGCCGGCGCATCACTATCTGTCAGCGGAATAGCAGCGTTATTGATCGTATGCGAGTCGTCTGCTGCCACTGTTCAAAGACGACTGATGACAACAATTGTAAACAACCTGAACGTAGCCCTAGCTCCACTCCACTCGATCTGTTGTAAAATTGACGAGTGACGTGCGTCATTGACGCGAAGTTTTCGATGTCCGATGACTTTGCCTTCTGACATTTTAGCGAAAATCGACACATCGGCTACTCCTCTTATGCGAATTATTTAAACTAATTTTACCACGCTTTTTCCGTTATAAGCCCGCATGGAACAGACAGAAGTTAAGACCGATGGACAGACGGACGAACATGACACATAACGCGGTTTGTAAGGTTGCTGGTTCATAATTAACTGGCGACGCACTTGTGCTTTAAGCAGTTCTATTTTTTAAAAGATTTGCATACCACAATAACGCTGCGTGATGTCTTTGCTGGAAGAAGCCGGTTGTGTCTTAGAAGCTAGGGGGAGGTTCTTTGTCTATAAATTGGGGTTGACATTTGTGTATTTTCGGGTAGGATATGTTTCGCCACCATGATGGAAACAGATCGGGTTGTTGATATTTTTGGTTCGTCCGATTCATCGCAGTCTAACGAAAGTCGACACCTCTGACGTCGGCATTGTCGTATGTCGTCAGAGGGCGGGATTTTTATATGGTTTAAATGCGCGTTCGCATCAGCGACTTCCGGTGACGCAAGACAGACTAGAGTTACGACATTCCTGTCAGTCTTTGACGCGGAGATGCCTCCTTCCCTTCCCCCACCCGACGGGGGCCGCTGTCTCAAAGTTTCCGCGTCGAAGCGCGGCGACATGGTAAAGCCAAGTTTACACCATCCACTTGAGTTAGCCGAGCTGTCTATGCCTTGTCGACCATGGCATTTGGTCGTATATTTCTCACGGAGAACAGATCACTTAGCCCACCAGCCGAGCCGTATTTAGGCAGCACAGACTGTCTCCCATTGGGACCTGCCCGCTTCTCTATTGGTATAAGCAAGTCCGCGGTTATCTTTAAAAGAAGAATTTTTTTCACAATTGAGTTCTTCAAATGTTTCATGCTTTGTTTTGCAATCAACCGCGTCTAATAAATTCGCAGAAATGTTGTAAAACGTTGCAGAAGCAGACTTTGAGATAGGAGATGGTTACATGTAAAATAAGCGGGAAAATGTTTCAGCGGCTGCCAACCGCCTGTATAGCATATACAACCTACCTATCAAACGAGATGTTTTACTCTCGTGTAAAAACTTTTTTTGTAAAAAACGTTTGCTTGAAACATTTTGCAGATGTTTTATAAAATATTTGCTATTTTTTCGTAAATTTCATTTTTTTTTCACTTATTTTTACTTGTCCCGGTTTCCCGTTTTTTCATTGTTCTATTTACTTAATTCATCTAAATAGTCTGTGAAACGCTGTAGGCTCCATGGTGCATGGACATCTCATTTCGCTTCCACATATGCGATTCCTCAGGCCTATTTCTTTTTTGCCCTTTTTCGTTTAATTTTTCCAAATTCCCAAATTTTATTCTCCACTTTATTTAACTACTTATCAAATGAAATGTTTTATTCGCATGTATTTTTTAAAAACGTTTGCTTTAAAACATTTAGCAGATGTTTCATAAAATATCTGATAATTTTTCGTAAGTTAACTCATAAGCAGATATTTTATGAAACATCTGCAAAATGTTTTGAAGCAAACGTTTTTTACCAAAAAATTTTTACAGCTAGAGAATTTAGATTAAGAACAGTATATAACTGAGCAATGTGCAAGCTTCTTAGCTGGTCCTGCAAAATGGCTGCGTGGCTTCTTGACTTGAAATGCTTTTTGATGTTTTGTATGGGCCAAATACATTTCACGTTATATAACGTTCATAAAATCCTATTCACTGACTGGGGGAGCAGAAAGCCAAAGATTGATTTATTTGCCTGAAACGATAAAAGATGTAAAACATTTTCGAACTTTGTTGCAAAAGTTTTGCGTTTTAGTTTGCATGTAACCGTATTTAAAACATTTGAAAATCGTGCGCGCTGCTGTTAAAATTAATCCAGCTAGTGTATTTTGGATATGACGCATAAAATATTTTTGCATTCAATTAATTTTAAATTAACGTCATTTTACATTGATCGTTTAACGCTTATTAAAAATAGAAAGCGTCAAAATATTGAAAAACATTAAAAAGCCGTTTTATGAAAAACGATTAGAAAAAAACATCTACAAACGTTTTTATCACGAATATTGATTTTGTAATCCTCAGCGGGGTGTCTGAACCTCCAAAGCCCTGCTGTGCTTAAGCCGCTGGACTGGAGGGCATTGCTGTTGGGATTGTGTCCAGGAATGTACGTTTACACGACCCAGCAAACGTTCAGCAAACTTCCAGCAAACGTCTAGCATTAGCACATGTATTTTGAATACATTTGCTGGAAGTTTGCTGGACGTTTGCTGGATCGTGTAAACACCCCATTAGTCTCTGAAGTTAAAGGTGGTATATAGCTCTTTATAAAAAAAACCCACCTCAAAGCTATGAAGAGTCACTTGCCATATGGTATCACACAGTGTTACCTGCTATTCGGCACAGGTGAACACGCGCCGCCGTAATCTTAGTCAGACAAGCCGGTACTCGATTTACCTATCTTGGAGGGACGAAAGGCTGAGTTGACCTAGGCGTTAGATATGTCGGTAGTAACCGAAACACGTCGTCACACAATTTTAATTGGTTTGGTTACTTAGCTAAAAGATCGGTTCGTCCGCAAGCAGCGAGTGTCGCGCACGATAATATATTCCGCGACAGTCCAGGAAGGTGTAAAACCATTGTTTCGAGACAGTACGGCTGTTGGTTTGTTTGACGTGATGCTTTGTGACTGACACAGTGACACATAGTCACACAGAGTGATTAATCGTGGTTGTCGATCAGAACACCATCACACGACCGCCGAACGTACCAACTTAAGTCACATTCATACCGCCGAGTAGTACTCGTTATTAAACTCCTCGTCGAGTATTCCGGTAATAAATTACACCGACGACACAGCCCCAAACTTAAGCCACATTGCCGACGCTGGGTCATCTTGATCAGACAACCAAACTAGTGATGGGCAGTGATGTAATCGAAACCACTTAGTCCACGAGTCCGTCCTGAAGATCACGGACGCGAGTCCGATTCGAGTACATTACCGAACGCTAGTAGTACATCATTAGTGATGGGTCGTGTAACTATTTTGCCGGCGGCTGAAACACATTTCTTTATATGAACTCATTTCCTGATCGATCCCTTGACACTAACCAAACCGTGGACCGAGAAGTAGTTATTACTACCCTCGTCACTTCGAATTCATTGATTGATTGATTACCGTGTTTAATACACGATGATACATAAGACTTTTGTGCACTCCAGTAATATTACCGTTTTGTGATGTACTACACAGTACTAAAGCGTATGTTTCTAAATCTGGTGGACTTTTTTCGCAATCGATATACTTTTTGAGCAAAACTTAGCGCAGACGCTGGGATACAAGCATAGCTGCCAAGTTGTGTTTCCAGTTTGCCATCCGTGTGGAGAAAACGATTATTCAGAATTGCAGCACACTTACTGCAAGTTTTCCTATGCATGTTATCAGTGGCGTATTTAGAGGGGCCATGGTGCGATGGCCCCCCCCCTTTGGCCCGACCATGAAATTTTTTTACAGGCGACTTTATATGAAAAGGTGCGTTTTTGCCATTTTCCAGCAAGAATTGCAAAATTCAACAATGTTTGATAGTCTTTTCAGAAAAATGGGCGAATTTGTGGTTTCCATTGAACATTCAGAAGCAAAAAGTGTTTCAGCTTCAGGGGGGCTTCGCCCCCCTGACCTCCCCTCCAGGGGCTCTGCCCCTGGACCCCGCTGGGGGCGGAGGCTTCGCTCCCCTGACCCCTCGACCAGGGGCTCTGCCCCTGGACCCCCGTTATAGGCTCGCGCTCCGCGCGCTCGCCATGGCCCCCTTTGCCAAATCCTAAATACGCCACTGCATGTTATATATATTTTAATCACGATATCTTAGTATTCATGCACAAATTTGTCTAGATGTCGACGCTGGCAATCGGCATACTGGACGCAGAACTCAGACAACTTTAGAACGAACCACAAACGTAAAACCATCGCATTTTTACGAATCTCGGATATCCCGTAAATACGCCTAACCCCCTCGAGTCAAATTTTTTCCCACAAAATTTCCAAGAATATTCCTTTGTTTCCCTCTTTTCGTCCTCCTTCGCTTCGTTAGAATAAACGGAAACAGTTAAAACGTGTTTTTATCAAAATTCAACGTTTGGCATATATTTGAATTTTTGTAATCTTTAGCCAGCTGCCTGAAAGTCTCCTCTTAGTGCCCTGCTTTGTGTTCGCCGGCCAACCGTCTCGACTTCCGGTGAAAGTTGTAAATTGTAACTGAAATGTAGAACATTGACATCGGCTCCTCACTAAAAGTCGTCTAGGGGCGGCATATCGCTTGCTTCTGTCATTTTGTTTGTCAATGCCGAACAATGTCGACAACGAGCGAGGATCGATCGAAGCGTTCGTAAAATAATGAAATCCTCGACTACGGTAAAAGTGATTTATTGTAGGTCTATAGGCCGGCCCGATGACTTCACAACGTCGCGCTTTCAAATCCGATTATTAAATGCTTTCTCTCTGTCTGTCCTGCATTGAATGGCGACTGCGATTCTGGGGACTTTAAGGGTCAGAACACCCAAAATTTTAGTCACGTGTGTCAATCGATAGTGTGACATTCCACACAATTTTTTTGACTTTTTGTGAAATTATTCGAAATGAAACAAAAGAAAAAAAGAAACGGGGAGCGTAGATTGTTCAGCCGAATATGTTTTACGGGCATCCTTCTCGGTGTAGGCCTAATTTTATCAAAATGTAATATTTCGTGCTTCGTTCAGTGCAGAAGCGTTATTAAACTATAATGCTTGATGGCTGTGCACTTGACGCCCGCACTGCTCAGCGCAGATCGCCGCGCCCCGCCACACGCTGTCTTGCCTTCCATCGATCATTTTCGCGATTTACAAAACCCACATCTCACGCTTGTCGAGTCCGTCTACAATCGTAGTAAAACATCTCGACCGTCGCTTTATTGATTCCGACATTATCGCACACGGCATCTCCGAGTAAACGTTCGTTCTCTTTTTTCTTATTCTGACATCGTTTTAAGCTCTCATTTGTCACCTCACAACTTTGCAACGGATGTTCTGTTTGAATACGTACCACGCTAATTAGAAAAAAAACTTTTAACAAAATGGTCAATACACGTATAGGCTTATGTCGTGCACAGTTAGCGTAATTATTTTTAATAATATATTTCAGGGCCTATATTATTGTTCAGTGTGCGTGAGGGTGCGATAGTAAATGTATAATTTGTTCCATTTCTTTAACTGTTATTCCTGCTATGTGCTGGTAAAAAAGGTGCGATCTTAGATCTCGGGAGAATAATTCGCCATTAGCGTGAAATGTGCTAAAAAGCGGGCCATACGACCAATCGCTGATGAAATTTATTGCCGGTTGTTGTAGGGCAAAAATCGACACTTGTTTTTGTAGTAAAAATATATAAAAGCAATAGCCACGTTCGCAGTTGACTAGAAGGCGGGAAGTGTTTGCAGCCGTTGAGCGTAAAGCGGTTAATTGTGGCGAATGTCACGTGATCTAAATGCCGCACGCCCTCTTCCATCAATTTCCGGTTCCGGTCCGACAACAACAACCATTCCGCGTGTTCTCTTGCACTCGTTATAGCCTAATCGCATTACTCGAGCCGACCGGCAATAAATTTCATCAGCGATTGGTCGTATGGCCCGCTTTTTTTAGCACATTTCACGCTAATGGCGAATTATTCTCCCGAGATCTAAGATCGCACCTTTTTTACCAGCACATAGCAGGAATAACAGTTAAAGAAATGGAATAAATTATACATTTACTATCGCACCCTCACGCACACTGAACAATAATTTGGGTGCCCAAATTTGACAGCATCGTACGGAACGAGTGCTTAAATATAAGGGGTCGAAACATGGACTGTTAAAATCTACATGCAATGTTGAAAATGTTATGTGCAGCTTCTCTTGGTCTATCTCCAACTTTTTCGATGCAGTTTACTACTAAATTGTGCTTCGCAGTCAAAAATCGCAAAAAAATCACCAACATCCCCTATTTTGAGGATTCAGTGTCGTTCAGTCATCGATGTTGGTACCCCTGTAGAGCTCATGAGAGTGTTGTTACAATAAGAATACGTGCTTATCCGCAATTGTTTTTATGCTAGACAAGTCAATAGCAGTAAAATAACGACTTTTAAAAAGATAACTTTTTTGACGTTTTTGTTCAAAGAGATTCCTTCCACCCAGGGCACGAAATTTTGTCACAGAAAACTAGAGTCTATGCGGCAGCTGACAGTGAATATTTTGTGATTTTAGCTTGCGTCAATTTAACACATTGCAGCAGTGTGCCGGACGGACAGACAGACAGATGGACGGTAAAGACCCTTAATGCGGCATATTAGGATGTCCGCAGAACAATTTTGGCACGGCGCTGGTTAAGTCAAAGCAGATGATGTTTGTGTAAATGTGTCGTTTCAGCGTGAGCCGATACGGCAACAAGTGTCAATGGCTGAAGGACGACAAATTCCTTAAAGTGCTGGAAGGCGACAGTGTTGACACCGACATACTTGATGAGGAACTCAGACAGCTTCAGGACGAACCAAGAACGTAAGTCTCTCGCACTTTTACCTTTTGAAAACAACCTTCCAAGACAACATTTTGGTGGACAAATCCCTCTGCTTTTGCGTTATTGTACAAATTTATGAAAGGAAAATTCAGCATGGATTCAACTTTCTGTCGGGTTATACGGAGAGTTGCGGGGTTCTTTAGAAAAGACACATCAAACAATTGTGGGTATTTTCTCGTGTACGTGTTGCCTGCGTCCCTACAGTTCGTTGTTTAAATAACTCTTTGAAGCAGCTACGTATTACGGAGCATTGTGATTCGCAGAATATTTTGGATCTGCCGACGGACTAACTAATTTAATTTTCTGTATTTGCGGGTTTTAGCCAGCGATTAGCTTGCCTCTTGTAGACATACATGTGACCTCGGCGTGAAAAGAGTAGGCTTAATTCAGGCGGAACAATAGGCTACGTAGGACGACGCCTAATGTAGGCCTATTATTTCTTCAGATTGATTACTCATTTAACTGAACTGGGTCAAGGTTAAGGTTTGAGGTAGTATTGATATCTTAGTGAGTGACTAATGACAACACGGTTATTAATCGGCAATGCGAGGCACGTATAGCAGCGAGGAACACGTTGATAAATAAGCATAGGCCTACACTATAACATACGCTACAATCCAACAAGGTTTACAGTACACAAGACGCCTTGGCGTGATCCAAGCACCATCATTATTTCCCACGGGGGCTATCTTTCCCTCAACAAGCCAGCCCTCTAACTGAGGCGTGCTCGGTGAAAATATAGACTCCAAGCCGCAGCAGTTTTAAAGAAGTACGATCGTCAGTTGTTAGCCTCAAAACGTTAGAAGCAACAAAGCAACATAATAACTGAGCAGCAAACTGGAAGCGCTCGGAGAGCGCAAATCTCGATCGAAATGTTTGCTTACTATTTTCTAACTGAATAATAAATCTACTTCCGCTTAGAAATGGGCAGTCATTATATGTAATTAAATTACGAAATTTAAATTAAATCTGTAATTTGTAATTTGTAATGAACATACACTGTTAAATAATTTGTAACTCAACTTACTTTTTATTCCAATTTCTTTTAAATTTAATCATAATAGTTTTAGTGATATATTTTGAATGCCACGTTTTGTATTGCAATAGATCTTATTACATAAGTAACATTGTAACATTTCTAGATACTTATTAAGCTTTCTTTTTTGTGTACTAATTAACCTTAGTAGCCTATTTTTTCGCTGTATTGTGCTTAATGTTATACCACTGCTAGTTTTATTGTTATTCATCTCTAATCTCGAGATTGGTTTAAAATGCTCGACTTTTATCAATCCGTCTATAAATCTATAACACCGCTGCATATTTTTAAACTAACTGACTAAACTGACATAATACTACACCACCAGTGCTGCATTCTGTAGTAGAAACAGTACGAGTCGTATGTACACTTGTCGTACACCCAGAGTACACACACACACACACCCTCACACACAGTGTCGGGAATCGATCTGCGCCGACAGTGACGTCACCTGCAGACCAGACGCACCACGACGTTAATGAGAAAAAAAACAGCGCGCAATTTCTCCCATTTGCTACACCGATATAATCTGATTCCCCATCGACAAAGAATTTCAACGAAAAATCGACACCTGGATCACCATTCGCCGATATCGCTGATGACAATTTTATATCACTTAAATTTTATTCAAAAATGCGTCAGATGTAGGCCTAAATCAAGTGCATGTATAAATTCGGTCCAAAGTTTGAACCTTTTGTTCTCAGGATTGCACAATTTTTGTTAAAAGATATCAATAGTAAATAAACAAAAGTGGCTTGCTAACACTTTAATCGTAGCCCTTTTCCCCGCACAAATTAGATACTTCAGAAAAGTTATAGAAGTAAAGTTTAAATGCAAAAAAATACATTACCGCTTGAATGTGACAGACAGACCGAATGGCGATAAATAGCACAGGCAAGAATAAGATAAATAAGATTAAACAAAACATAAAAAACCGCGTCAGTCAATACGGTCTGATGACAGATTGATATCTGTTGTCATCGGCGGGCCATGTGTTGGGAGAGTGCCGCCTAAACCCGTGGGAAATACACCACATTGTACCACTGCCGTGCTACTGGCATGCGACTCCTAGGACGAGCAGATTACATGGGGAACAGCATGCAGGAACAACCATATTAATAATAATGCTGTAACAATAATAATTTTCGATCGATCACGAGTGCGAATATCGACAAGCCATAAGCACAACAGTAGCCTATCTACACGGTGTTTCATAAAAAACCCTTTTTTCTTTCTTTCATAATTCACTCAAATGATGATCGATGTACATGAAATTTTTAGCAGTTGCAGCTGACAAAATACTAATTCAAAATCTTTTAACAAAATATGGCAGCTAATTAAATATTCTTTGCTAGTCGTGACGTAACGCTGACTTCATAATATGTCATGGGTACAAGCTTGCTAGTTTCAACTAGTGCTGTCAGTTGCTACCTTGCTCCCATGGTGAAAAATCTGGTTCATTGATGACAAATTCTTAGATTTTGACAGTTGCACTTACAAAAAACGTGCAAAGCAGTCACATTTACGTGTCTGTGGGGATAGCTGGACTTTCACATGTTCGAGCAAGACAGTGCACTAGCACACCAAGCTTTCAAAATGTTGCGTTTTTGGATCGCGCGACGCCTGATTGTATGTCCCCATGTTGCTCAGTGCTGACACGATGAACATTTTTCATTAGCGAACCAGATTAAGTTCACCATTGAAGCAAAGTAGCAACTGACAGCACCAGTTGAAACAAGCAAGCTTGTACTCACGACACATTATGATTTATGAAGTCAGCGTTACGTCATGACTAGCAAAGATTATTTAACAACTGCCATATTTTGTTTCAATATTTTGAATTAGTATTTCTTCAGTTACAACTGGTAAAAATTTTGTGTAAGTTGATTATCATTTGAGTGGATTATGAAAAAAACACAAAAATATCTTTTTATGAAACACCGTGTATACACGCAGCTGAAGCTTTGGCAGCGTCCAGCATGCATGCAGTGGCCAATATGAGACTACAACGCTTTACTGTCGTAACAAACACCGCGCGATGTGTTGCGTTTATCTTTATGTTTACAATCACTGTTCCGGGCGACGTCACACGTTACGCTAAGCCTAGTGATAAAATAGCGAATTACGCTACGAGAAATGTACGTATTTCAGCCGAAATTTGGGTACACGTTTTCACCGACGCTTGGGATTCTAAGCTAATTTAATTGTTTGTTTAATAACTACCTAAGTGAAACTGTATTATGCTGTATGACCAAGATAGGTCAACGTTACGGACGAACAGACGGACAGACAAAAACGTGGATAACTTATAACGGCAATGCGGCGCTTTGCGTTATGTGAATGCGCACAGCGGTAATGAACTACTGCGTTTGCTCGTCCAGTCTTGTATAGGCCATTTTCCAGATAGCGGAAATACACTTGTACTTCTTTTTGGCGAGATCGGTTACTGTATCTTTATGCTTTATAACGAAACCGGCTTCGCCATTCATTTAACGGGGAATTGCGGAATAGGTGACGTGGCATTTTTTATCCAATTTTCTTTCTCACTTTACTCTATTCTTTTTGTTAATTTCGTTTGCTCAAACATCACAACAATATAAAAACGTGAAACTAAACAGCTATGCACTGCAGGATATACACGATGTCTCCAAAAAATCATTCCCGACATTTTCGACTGTAATTTGAAAACCAATTACCAAATTTTGATAATTTTTGGTACAAATATTCCGGACAAAACTTGCCATTAAATAACCATTTAATTTCCCACCTCACCCAACGTTTGTTTCCGCACTACCTGGGGAAAACAGAACCAGCAAAGTATTACTTTTTTATCTAATGCGATATCTGATTGCTTAATTAACATAACGCGTAAAACACATTCCCGCATTAAATGGAAAACGGTTGGTCTGAAATTTTTAGCGTACATTTTGGCGTCAGACAGGATTCAGTCTTGTCACCCTTTTTGTTTGCTGTTTACTTAGATGATCTTAGTAAATTATGTGATTCAGATTCTAGTTCATATATTATACTTTACGCCGATGACATTTTATTGATTGCACATAGTTTGTCTAAACTGGAGTGTGTATTACATGCTTGTGAACGTAAACTCACACGACTGGACATGGCAATTAACTGTAAAAAAATTGTGTTGCTTACGAGTTGGTTCCCGATGCGATGCTGTTTGTGGTAACATTGTTAGCGCTAGCGGTTAAGTTATCGCATGGGTAACTGAAATGCGTTATCTCGGCAAAATTATGTCACTCAGTCAAGAACTTTCAAATGCTCACTAGAACACGCAAAGCACTTTTTACCGAGCTGCCAATGCCGTATTTGCTCAAGTCGGTAGAGTTGCATCCGAGGAGGTCACATTACATTTGTTTAAGCTTAAATGTTTGCCGATTCTCTTGTACGGACTAGAAGTTTGTCCACTTGTGAAATCTCAGATCTCGTCACTTGATTTTGCTGTCAACCGCTTCTTTATGAAGCTTTTTAATACAAGTAACATTAAAATTATAAAAGCTTGTCAATGCTATTTTTCTTTTAAATTACCAAGTGTCATAATTTCTAAACGTGTTCATAAATTTATATGCAAATTTGAATGACGAGATTCGAGATTTCTACGTCATTATTTTGTATTACTTGATTTTATTGTGTTTATATTATTACAGTAAGCTTAGGTAGTTAAAATTCTGTTGCCTATCAATGGTCATGTGACTGACTTTGTCGTATTATTGTATACGTTTATTTTTTTATTTTTTTTCTTCAATTATTTTGTTGTGCTACCAGTGATGGTGAATAAAGATTTTCATTTTGACAATTTTAAAGCAAATTATTGACAATATTATAACAAGAATAATTTTTTGGCATCAGTTATATCTGAAACAATCTGGTTAATTAAGCAACGACTTTAACAAGACAATTAATAATAAAATAAAACCAAAATAAAATTTGTAGTAACTAAAAATACGTTCTGTGGAACGAGGTATCTGTCTCATTGCCACGCTATCTTAATTGATGCGTATAAGAGGGGTAGGTGCAAACAGCGCGCAATTATTGTCTTTTACGGGGACCGAGTTATACCGCTTTGAAATCTCCATTGGCTGTAATGCAAAATTTTGCAACTTTTGAATGGTTGCTATGGCAAGAGAGGACGTTAGGGGGTAAATTTAAATGACACCGTTAGATTTCTCGACCCTGAAAATAGGGGTAGGTAAACACAGCGCGCAATTATCTTTTACGGGCACCGAGTTATACCGCTTTAAAGTCCCCACAGGCCGTAATAAAAAAAAATTTTAAATTGGGGTAAAATAGGGTAAAAAAATTATCAGATTTTTATCTTTCAAAAACTCGATTTTACTTTTCGGCCTCCAAATCACTGCGCAAAATTTTATCAAAATCGAATCAAAATTGCGGCCGTAGGAGTGTTTACAGACGGACAGACAGAATGACAGAAGTGATATTATAATCTGTCTCATGCTATGCTATAGCAATGGGACAGATAAAAATAATTTTGAATGTTAACGAAGCGACATTATGTGCGCTATATGAAATTATTTATTTACTTACTTACTTACTCAAATTAAAACTCATACCAGCACTAGCAGTTCACTGGTTTGACGTTTTTGAGTTTATGGCCACGAGTTGGCCTACTCTAAACGATGACCGTTTTTTGCTAATGATATTATCCCGCTGAACTACTAGTGAATCAAATACTGACGACATCGGCTGAAATTTTGACTGTTACATGTTTAAATCATCCAAAATTTTTCAACTTAGTTTTCACAACGCCAAAAAAAAATTTTATTGAAACGCGCTCGCATTGTCACAGCGATTGTTAAGGTTGAACTTGTACCCGCGGTAGGCCTACGAATTTATTGACGCGAAGTGTCGTACAGACGGATGGACAGCCGGACGTTGATTAAGCAACGACCTTGCCGTCTCGCGCACCCGGTCGAGTAACAAATGAGGACTGATATATAGATGTTCGTGCAACATTAACGGGTGTTCTACTTTGTTCGAGCCACGAAACCATGTACACAACAATTTACAACGACAGAAACCGACGGCAGGTGCATACACTCTGGAGACACAAGTCTAGGTCTTTTTCTAGGGTTTTCCACGTGCGGATAATCATGCTTTAATGGCGGCACGGCAACTACAACTTTTGCAGGTTCTGGAAAACGATGATTTTTGCGAAGAGAAACTGAAAAAAAAAACAAAAATTACAATGTGTAGGAAAACGTGAATTAGAGAACTTATGAAGAACAGTATAATAATCCCGATGCAGAGTTTCTCGCAACCTTCTATCTTACTGACGGATTTACTGAGTGTACGCTATTATGTACGTTACAAGATAGCAGATGCTTTTTGTGTCCAAGTAACAATAATATCCACATCTGGGCTTTGAGCTATTTTAACTACCAGTATAAGCAGTCATGGAGCTCTCAAACCTTTCCCAAAACAGTGCTGCACCATGGCGAAAACAACGGAATTCCAGTTTACGCTTTGTCTCTTAATGGTAAAGCACATGATATTTATCCGGCAGTCAGATAGACTATTCATCCGGTTGTCGAATAAATAGCCGGTCCTAGCCGGCTCAGTTATTTATCCGGCAACCGTCTTGGGCGGCCTTAGCCGGTACGTATGAGCACCCTAACCATAAACTTTAAACTTTAATTCTAAGATTAATCCCAATTTTACTGTTTTACGCATAACGCTACGATAGCGAGCGACACTAGTGCCGCCGTTTAAGCTATCTGTACGGCTGCCGTGACAATAGTCAGTGCGTAAGGCAACGAGTCTTTGACGACCCAGAAGTCACAGACAAATCCGGATAGCTATCAAAATCTAATCACTTTCTTTCAGGACCAAGCCCTTCCAGAAATTCATCAAAATCCGTTCTTAATTTTTAATGTTATTCTGCATAAGCTGCCAACGAAAAGACCTAGAAATATAACGTCCGCCGTTTGCCAGCGGTGATGTCTGAGTAACATTCGGCGATTTCTGGCTTACAGACGGCGTGCAGTGCAATGCGACAGCAAATGAAGTTCCGCAGAAAGATAGACTCGTCGGACAGCCAGCTTCTTAGTATTCGTCGGCTTTGCTGGCTTGTATAGGGCGGCTGCAACAGGACTTTTGCTAAGGTGTTCGGATTCCGTAAATATTAGTTTGCTGTCATTCCGCTATTTCACTGATCCGTTCGCGACTGATTTGTCATTCACGAATTTCAGACAGCAAATTAAATATCCCCTACTCTAGCGGTAATCCTACCGTTAAGCCTATACCATTCGTACGCTAGGCCATAGTCGCGATCTTACGTCGCTTATGCCAATCCTGGTATTGTTGGCTGTGTGATGCATCGAATTTCAAGCCAGTGGCATAATTATGTACAATGTGTTAAAATTAGCCCAACTTTTAAGGCGAAATTAGTGAGTGGGCAGTTGCGTCGTTGTCGGGGGGGGGCAACAGGAAAAGCAATTGCTTCACTCTCTTCCTCCCAAAATGAAAACTATTGGAAATTTGTCATAAAATCTTTTTGTTCAATAATTGTGGCCCCAAAATGCAAAATTTTGAGCTAAAAACTTTAATTTCGGAAAAATGTAAGGGCATACTTTAAAATTATGAACAGCCAGAATTTCTGCTGCCGGAAATGTACAATTATCTGACAATTCTGTCATAAATTTGCAGTGTCTCACAAAAATTTTAATTTTTTGCCCGCCTGTTTTTTCAACGCATAACGCCGTTGTGGCTGAGCGATTCCCATTAAGCCCCATTCTGCTTCCTTACCTGCACCCCCTTCCTTTCCTCTACCTTTTACTTCTTTTTTTGCTTTTAAAGCGGGATCCGGGGTGTCAACATTCGGGAAAATTTTTTGACATTGGGTATTGTATGAAATTACCAACTAGAATCATAGTGATGACGAACTATTTTTGATCTACTAGAAATAGCCAAACTACCTTTACCATCATGACGAAAATAATGGTCGAACCCATTTGGGCAAAATGCCTGGAGCTCGTGAACGATTTGTCCGAATGGGTGGGCTTTCGCCCATCTAGTTTGCATAAAAATTGCTTTGGTTAAAACCACCATTTAAAGTGAGATAAGTAAGTATTATTAATCGAAATGGATCTATTGCATTTCAGCCAACGGTTTAAAATATTTTTTAACGATTGCCGACGGTCGGTAGTGTACTGTAAACCTACGTGGTCGTTCGTTTGGTCACGCTTAAACGCACCCGTGGAGTTATTTACCCCTTATACGACTGCAGACGTGGTGCTAGAAATAGACAGTACGAGTGACACCGCGGTATATAGGCCTACTCTGTCTTAACTACATACGATATATAGGCTCAGTCGTTGGCGGATTTGAGTCCGCGAGGGGATCATTAGTCCGTGCATATTCACACAGTCTGAACAAGTCGTATACATGTCTTAGGTCGCTAGCTGTGTACGGTTAGCGACCGTCGTGACTGGAACCACGTTGCAGTAAACTTCAGACAGATTCGTTCCTGGGCTGAGATCCGTCGCAGACCAAAGAAGCACCGTAGCTCACGTCCTTCTGTAAATAGCACAAGAAAGCACGCTTTACTGTCACAAGGAAACTGAGCGATAACGTTTATGTTAATGCATTTTATCTAAGGATTCCAAAGCTGATGGATCGGGCACAGCAAATGCTCACCGGCCAAATCGGTCCGTTGCGACGCGCGGGACGCAGAGGTCACCATCAGTGGCAGAACGTAGTGTCGTTAATTGGCGCTGCACAACTTTATTGACAGCAACACACAGTTCTTGTATAGGCAAGCTGATGCAGTGCCGACGACACGGTCACAAACGGCGTAGCACAGTTTAAAATGAATCCGCTGGCGTACAGGTAGCCGGTGAAGTACATCACTCGTTATATCTGTCACACGATTAAACTTCAAGATTTGCAGTATGAGACGAGCCGCCGCATTCAAGACCAACTGCAGGCGGTCCAGAATCTTTAGCGTGTTCAGCCGAACAAGAACATCTACAAAAATGGCCTCCACAGGCCACAGCGCAATATTTTCTGACCTGCGATGGTTTTTTATGGTGTTTTTCAACATGTAAAATTTCCGTTGGTGCAGCATAAGGCTTATGAATTCAGAGAGATAATATCTGAAATCAGCTAGGTAATAGCAGCAAAACTGCGTAACGCTGAATTCATGGTAAGTTTTTGTTAATTGACATTAGTCTCAGAAATTGTATGTAAGAGCTTCTACGTTTTGTCGAACAGGGCCTAGTCGTGTTTAGTGCTATATTGATTGTGATAGTGGGCCACTAGCATTTGATGGGTGGATGCCCTTCTGACCACCCTCCTGTATTGTGCTGTTATTGTCTTAATTGCGGTTATGAAAAATAAACTCGTTCTTTCTTTTTCTGTACATTTTAATTGATAATAATGGCGTAACAACTGAAGTCCAGACTGGACGTGACAAATGCGTAGACGAGTGTTTCCACAGCTGAACTTGTAAGCGACCGACCACATTATTCCCATATGCCATTGTCAGAAAATGCGCATTCACGAACTACCTTTCTGAATGCCGCTGACAATCTGTGGCCGTCTTTATTCACTCCCCTCGTGCATGGGCTTTGAAAAATGCGTGATTTTGCAGCAGAATGCGTAATGGTCATTTGAGGTCGTCCGAGATTATTGATTAATGATTAGGCCTGCTGCGCCAATCGAATGAGCATTCACTGTTTGCAGCTGCTGTTAGTAAGCAATAATAACATTTCGTCCAGTCTTACACTGTTTCAGAGATATTGCACGCGTTTTCTGCTAAAACATCAACACTCCCTCATTGCGACTTACATTTACAATACCCGCACAAAACGCAGAATTTTTCGGAATTATTGTATTTTATTTTGATTACAAACAGTTGCGGCACATAAAACCATGCTGTTGGGCGTGGAACAGGATGCCGATTTCTTGCCGGGATTGCGGCTGGCAGAAGATCGAAATTTCGAGATTTTTCTGCCGATCGCGTATGATTTCCGGCTGTGTAAATGATTTTATACACTCCCCTTTCCCTCACGACAATAAAAAATGCCACGCAATGCTCTCTGTCCAAGTTTCATGCGTCAGAAATTCTTCGAAACGAAATCTGTGAATGCGCCGTTTATATACGGGCGTCGCTCAGCTACGCTACGGCAGGGCGTGCTAGTTACGACGTCGGCAAGACGTTCTGTGCATGCGTAACCATGTCGCCCGAGAAGCTGCTGCTTTTTATGTTGTTACCACTGAAATATTAGTACTGGCAAATAAGTAGCCTACGCGTGAATGGCACATGGTAATCTAGCGCCCAATATGAAACATTGAATCTTTACAAATGCTGGAAAAAAACAACATAATGTCCAATGCATTACGAAGGAAAAGGGGAAAGGGAAAGGGAAAGAAAAAGGGATGGAGAAGGGGAAGGAAAGGGGGTAGGAAAATTGGGAAGGAAAAAGGGGAAAAGAAATGGGGAAAGGACAAGGGGAGAGGAGAAGGGGAAGGGGAAGGAAAAGGGGAAGGAGAAGGGAAAGGGAATGTGGAAGGAAGATAGCTTAAGAAATGTTGGACGCACGAACGCACGGACGCACGGACACTCAGGTGATTTTATACTTTCTGCAGACAAAAATGTTTTTTCACGTTTTTAAAGCATCACTATAGGCCAACCTGTGGTGATCGCTTCTTCGCAATGTACATATCCGTCGCTGTTTGTGACAGTTTGCCTAATCATCACCTGAACATTTTTCTGTATGTTTGCCAGAGTGGCGGCTTGGTGTATGGGTTAATGCCAAGTCTGAGCCAAGCTGCTTTGCGCCGGGCCGAGTAGATAAACATCTCGGTCTACAACCATGCAACCACTGGGTCAACTCAGTCTTCTATCCCTCTAGGATTGGTAAATCGAATGCCGGGTCTGCCTTGCTAGGGTTAAGACGGGGCACGTTTACTTGTGTCAGGTGGCAAGTAACACTGGGTTATCATATGGTAGGTGACGCTCCGTAGGTCTGAGAGTGAGACAGATTTTTAGCAAGAGCCTCACACATCGTTAACAAGTAACTTTTCACAACGACGCTACAGTGCATTAAAATGGTTTATAAATTAATTGAAGTTAAAATTACTCAAAGTCGAAGGTTGTTTCAAGCGCTGTCGACCGCGACCTGTCTTCGATGTCAAAGCGAACATTTGAATACTTGCCACAGGCTGCGATGTTTGCATAAGTCAGTCTTGTTACCAGCGACGTCGGAAAGAACATCAATTTGTCATGAGCTAATGACACCGCAACACATTCCGTGATTACCCAGGTGAATGAAGTACCTGCAGTGGTGCTACAAATAGTGATATTGATTCAGATGATGTTAAAAATCACACGCAAAGCTGTAGATAGGCAGTCGCGAGCACGCTATAGGCCTACAAGAAGTCGAAAAACATCAAGATGGTGAGCAATTGTGCTTCTGCCGTGGTCAATATACATGTATGGCAAACGAAATATCAGCGACATTTTGGCGAATCCGTTTTTTGTCATTCTCAACACACCTACTGTATAGAATTTCTTAATTTCTTAGATCTTGGATCGTCTGTTCTGCTAAAGCCAAAATTCTAATTAGTTCGATTTGTCGTTGTTTTGTCGTACAACGTTCTGTACAACAAGTTGTACAACCGATGAAGTACACAACACTTTGACGTGCCATGCACGAAGCGACACGTTTATTTTGTGCTACAAGTCGTGCTGCATGGTGACAAATTAGCAACAGAATTAACTTGAAAGCTATGTATTTACCCGAAATTTGGAGACGTTTTAAGATTAAGTCACTGATACAATGTTCGGGCTCCAAAGATCGAAGATTTCAGTTATTTGTGTAATCCCATTTTATGTAACCCAATCAATAGGCAACGGTCAGCATTGTAACAGGCGGAAAGACAACTTGCAGCGCAGTAGGCTTACAGTGCGTTACAATCGACTCGAAGTGCATAACGGTAATACATCGCCTGCTGATAAAGGTTTAAAAAATATTAAACTTTGCACTAAATAGTTATGCTTAATGCCTTTTGTTGGTAGTTCTAAAGTCATAAAAATCAGCGAATCAGAAGCGGAGTGCAGTGGATTCCGAACCATATGATCTCAGGCCGGATTTCTGCAATATCTGGCGAATTCCGGTATAACATGCATAAAATGGTATGCCTTGTACGATCAAACCAGATTTGACTCAAGCTCAGTATAAAACCGACCAACTAGATTGGTGGGTTGAGTCATTATTAGTCACGTTGAATCACATCTTAAAGCATTTTAATGCCAAATCAAATATTTGTTTCCGCCCATTCTACGCAGCTTGCGATATCTGCTGAGTTCAATAGGACGAGTTATCATGCAGCTGGCTGTTCCACGCACGTTAAGCTTCAATCTAGCTTCAACATCGAGTATCATGCTTCGATGAACTTCCAAGAATATGCCTACTGTGCGTTAATAGAGCGTGTGTGGTACAGCAGTGGCGAAGATGGCGGCCAAGTTAGCGAACAGAGAACCAATTACGCATAGAACTTCGTCGAATACAATGTCATGCATGCGCTGTCTTGCCCAATTCCGCATTTCTACTGTGTTGGCTCATTATTGCGAGAATTGATAATGTTCAGCGATGAATAGTCGCTGAGATTCAGCGTAGGTGACGAGAAATAGTACAATGAGAGAACTCCCAAAATCATATTAAGAACTAACATTAGATTCCCCCAGCTATTAAAATTACCAGAATGTGAGAAGACTAAAATAAAATATACGCATTTCTAAAGTGCCATAATACCGTAGCTTCAGAGGCGCTAACGGTCACAGAATATAGAGGACACTGTCGAAGCCTGCCAGAAATTAATCTCATACCGTGCACGTTAATAATCTCTACCTGGAGATTGAACTTTAGCTGCAGACCCAGCCGATAATAACTGCCGAGACTGCGTGCATTGTACCAATAAGCCATCAAGACACACGAGCAGAGGAGCAGTTATAGCATCAGTGCGACATCGTGTTGACTCAGGTCAGCAATGTGCGAGTATACAGACCTATAACATATTTGATCGGGTCAAGCACGTTGTTCGCGTGCCTATTTCGTTTAGGTCTATTCCAGCAACGGCGATCTTGTCATTCCTTGCACAAACCAAACCGTAAGTTCAACAGTTTGATTCGAGTTGTCCCCGAAATGACTTATACGTTGTCGGGCGAGACGTTAAACCCTACTCACTCACTCGCTCCGAGGTGTTCTGTATAGTATTTATAAACCATAGTTCAGACACACGGGCAGATGCCCGGTGGGTTTAATAATGAAATATTTGTACGGTTAAGATTTTGAAACATCGAAATTTATAAATTTGCAAATTTTTGCATTTTCTATGTTTTCGGATAGTAAGTGAAAATTCAGCTGAATCAACCGAAAACTTTTTAGTAAGGTTTGTGCTGGGCCGCTTTAGAAAACTTCAATATCGCAAACTCGGTGAAACCCAAAAACAATAAAGCCCACCATCGTGCTGTTTCAACCCTGGTGCAGACGTTCGTGGCTGACGGTCGACCGTGCATTGGTCTGCACAGAATTGGAGAATAATTGATACTGATCATTATAAAAACTTGTGAGGTAATTCGAGATCTCAATTTATGTCGCTGTTGGTGTACGTCACACAGATGCCGGGCGAGGTCAGTGAAGTTGCTGGAGTCCAGTGCGTTCCAGATCGCCATGTGCGTCCTCGTGTTGATCGACGCTGGAATTGTCGTCGCTGAGATCTTGCTCGACCTTCACGCCATCAGATGTCAGTCATCTTGATCATCATCTCATTATCATCATCATTATCATTGTAATTTATAATGCACCGTGTACGACAAAAACGGCGGTGCGGGTTGACTGAAAATGCCGGACATGAATTTGACGGACATGAAATTGGAAGACAAAATATATATCGTTTAAAAATAGATTACATTACATTTCAGCGTGTCAAGTCACAACAGCAAAGTAAGTTGTATAATAGCCTATGCATATGTATAATATGTTGAATTGCATAAGATATTACGAAACATCAACCTAAAATTAGCTACAGGTGAGCAACGATAGACCGAAGTCTACTAAAATAATATAAGTCTATATATTCAGCCACTTGAAATGTGTCTTGCACTTTCATGTCCGTTAATTTTGTGTCCGTCAATTTCATGCCCGAACATTTTGATGGTCCGTCATTTTCATGTCCGTCATTTTCAGCGCCCCCGGCGGTGCATTACAATGTTTGCGATTGTTTGGCTAAAAACTAGGATTTAAAAGCAAAATTAAAATCATGTGCTTGAAACTAGCGCTTAAATCTATTTACAGTTGTTTTAAATGGCTTTTAAGCTACGTCATTGTGTTTATTATCGTAGTGGTCGCAATAAAAATTTATGGCTACGCTTTGAAATGGTTGTCCGCTTTTTGTAACTTTTTTATAGACCATTCTGTTTTCTGTTGTTTTTTCTTTACGTTTTTGGGGCCTTAATTACAGAAAATTCTGGAGTTTAGTGTCGTAATGTGTAGTTTCAATTGCAGCGGATATCTGAATTGTTTTCGATAAACAACTTAAAGGACATTTCGGAAACTTGACAGACGCTGCACCTGAACGACGCGACTAAGTTCAATTTAGAATAAATATTTTCAAATTTGAATTTTTATTCGGACCAGCTGCATTTAGTGTTTACTCGGTGTAACAGCACGACTTTCGGCGAAGGTCTGATGTCTCTGATTACTTTTAGTCATTTAGGTAAAGTTTCTTCATGATGATGCGTGGCAAAAATTATCAAAATCGGCCAGTGTTTCACAGAGTTGGGTTTATTCAAAAAAATACAAATGGCACGTTTTTTGAGACACGGTGTAGTTGCTGCATGTACTGTGTAATATTAATTTTTCTCGAGCGGAATTGCTTTCGCAGCGCAAGCGATCTCGTCAATTTCTACACATTTTTCCGTAGCGTGGTCTATCTGTCTGTCGTCTGTCTGTCACATGTGTGCACGCTGCTTATTTCTTTCGACGAATTTAGACGCCATGCCATGTGGCCGGTATACTCGTGAGCCCAATAACACCTTGGTTAAATGGGGTCTTTGTCCCTGACTCCGAGGAAAGGAGAAATTTTTTGGCTCGAAATTCGACTTGCACATTAAAGTGACTCATGATTCTACAGGTAGTAGCATCGATCAGCGGTTTCAATGTTTACCGAATTACTTCGGTCTTTGTTGTTATTATTGTCGTTGTCGTGGGTGAATGTACAGACCAGCAAAAGGAAGCGACGGCGGACCTGCGTCTGGCGGTTGATTTCATACGTGACGAGTACGCCGATCAACTGGCCGCCAACTACAACGAGCTCAACAGCGTTCCGATGATGCTGGCGTTGCTACAGCGAGACACGCCACCACCCCACGTTGACTCTCGGGCACAGCCGGTGGCATTGAGCTCCCCGGGCCCAGTAGGGGCGACGCCGGCCGTCAGCCCCACCGTCGAGACGACCGCGCCTCGCAGGCACTGGCGCCGGCGACGACTGCGCAGCGTCGGAGGCATTCAACCTCCGCGCGACGGCGTTGTCACTTCGGGGGTTTCCCTTGCTGCTGCTGCTGGTGGTGGTGGTGGTGATGATGATGCCTTTGTCGACTTTTCAAGCCTTGAAACTAACTACGACAGCGCAATTAGAGCGACACCTGTCGAGTTAGCGACGTACTACGACGACTTCGAGCTGACGACGACAGAGGTTCGTTTGTATTGCGAAGCTCATTTGAAGATGCTTATTAAACGATTGTATGCAAATCTGCTGTAGCTCTTTCACTCCTTACCTTACCTTAAACCTACCTTACCTTCTGGGTGAGTTATTCACTCAGCGCTGAAGCCACTATGATGGGCTCAATGCGCATCCCCGATGTGCCAGATGGCTAAAACAATCTCTTGGAAGTCTTGGTAAACCACTTCATTTCTTTATTTTTTATTTGTTATTTTTACGTATATTGAATTAACTTGCAATTCTGCCGTTTTAGATTTTTTGTCTGTTATTCCAATAACGGTTGACCGCTGTGCGGTGCAACAAAAGATTACTTACTGATTTGCTTACATACTTAGGTCGTTAGCGCTTGGACAACCAGTCACCAGAGAGACGAGGAGTTGGAAGATCTGAGCTTGGTGTTGACCGACGAGCGGGCACAGTACGCGCAACGACTGCTAGACATCGCACACGGACTTCACTACGGCAGTATTGCCATCCTAGGCGTATTCGTCATTCAGGTCACTAAATCTACCTACGCTTATGTGCCATTTTGAGCAGCTTGCAAACTAACTGTAAACAAAATTCTCAAATACCGAGTCCAGTGTGTAGTATGTAGGCATAGTATTCACCGGCTAGACGGAAAACTTACGGTATTTCCACCCCAAGTTTTTCGTCCGTCCGTCTGTAACGTTGAGATATTGTGGCTGCATTTATACTCGTAGGTTGGCTAAAATTGGAACTTAGGCTGTGGTCTTCGCTTTTTGCAGACTAAATATCTGCAACCTTGTTAGGGTAAGAAGTCAAATTTTGAATGGAATACATCGTTCACGGCGTCATTCATGTATCACCAACGTAGTATATGACATCATTAGAAAGCACAGTTGTAGACAATTATACCGGTAAACAAATCGCGGGATCGAGCGCTGTTGTTATTACTGTGCTAAAATAAAATGCTATAGATTTTATTTTCGCGTGAGTAAAATTATTTGTTTTTTTTGTTATCACTTTAACAAACAAAACTCGATAAGGGCCAACAGTCATGTCCACGAGACAATAATAATAAGTCAGACGGTTTAGGCTAATTCTAACGTAGGCCTATAACGCCCAATTTCGTTTTTTAGCCGACCGTACTTTAGAAAAAGTCAAGCTGCTGACATGGTAGTCGTCGTCTGTTCGTCTGTCACGGATGTATTGTGGCTAAACGGTGCAAGATAGAGCATAGGTTACTATTGACCACTAATAGAAAGTCGCATACTGGCTTTTAAATGGCGTATAAATCATTGACCTTGGATGACCTTGAAGGGTCATAACGCACTCTGGTAAGCCAATCATGCGGCTATTAATAGCCATATTTCAAAAACAGTGAGAGATACGGCTAGGTTACTATTAATCATTAATAAAAAGTGGCATACGCCGTGTCAGATTAGATGGAAATCATTTAGCTTAAATGATCTTGAAGATCAGTACGCGCTAATGAGGCTAAACGGTGAGAGAGAAAACCTAAGTTGCTATTGATCATTGATAGGAAATCTCATATTGGCTTTCAAATGACATGAAAATCCTTCACCTTGAATGACCGTGAAGGCTAGTATTGCAACAGGAACTGTGTAGACTGTAGCGTGTCTTACCGAACAAGGCGTTTTTATTGGGAGAATTATTTGCAAAACCTGCGTCCGATATTCTCTTTGTTTAGGTCTATTTATAGGGTGTTCAGTGTTTACACGATAATAGGGTGTTTACATGATCCAGCAAACATCGAGCGGGCTCGTCCATTATAACATATAGCAGCAAACGTCGAGCAAACTGCGAGCAGACGTCAAACCAGTGCCGGCGTTAGAGAGTTGAAGGCCCCTCAAAAAATACAAGTGTGAGGCCCCTATAATAGGGGTCTAGGAACAAAGCCCCCAGCGGGGTCCAGGGGCAGAACCCCTGGTTAGAGGGACAAGGGGGCGAAGCCCCTTGAAGCTGGCTTTTGGACGTTCACTGAAAGCCGCAAATTTGCCCGTTTTTAAAAAAATTGGAAACGCAAAAAAATCAGATAAAATTTGTGTTGTCTATGCAAAAAATGAAGTCTAATAGGCCGCAATACGTCACAGATTACTATAAATTAATGAAAAGTAATAGACTTCTCCATTTTGATTAAACTTTTTACACGTTTAGTTATTTTATATTTTGAATATATTTTGTTAAAACTAGAAATTTTTTCATACCTAGCATGAGGCCCATGAGCATACATGACCCCCCTGTCCGGGGTGCCTTTTCGCCGGCTCTGTGTCGAGCAAACATCTAGCTGGCTCGTTTTAGCAGCAAACGTCGAGCAAACGTCGAGCAAACTTCGAGCAAACATCGAGCTGGCTCAAGCAGGCCTATTGGAACCCCGCCCCCTGGCTCAAATGTAGGCCTAGGCTTAGGCTCTTAGCCCACAGCTGATCATGTATTATATAGGCCTTTCAATTACAACCTGCCCGCCTTTTTAATTAGCATGCTAATTACCATAGAACGTCGAGCTAGCTGCTCGATGTTTGCTCGATCGTGTAAACACCCTATAGAGCCTAAAGCAAACATTAAACAAATGTATTGAATATACACGTGCACGACGTTTGCTTCATTTTTGCTTCATCGTGTAAACACCCACATTACTCTGTAGCTGTTTATATCATTTGGCGAGATGACCACGTGCATAAAACTGTAGCTATTTATGCCGTCTGGCAAAATGACCAGTGCGATGTCTGTTATACTAGCGTTTATTTTAGCTTTCGTGACAGCGTTCTGTTAACATAGCGTGCATGAAACTGTGTCACTTCTGACAAATCGCTTTCTCTCTATGACTAGAAGTCGGATGCTGGGCTTCAAACATAGGCGATACGGTCGGCTTTTCCTAGCGATAGCTGGGCTTTTTGTTTCTGTAAGCATTTTGGTTTCGGTTTTCGTTTTAGGCCAATAATCGATTTTTGTCATTTCAACAGTATATTTTATTTGCAGCCAAGTGGAATTTAGGTGAACTAAAATTTTAAAAAATAGTTATAGTCTGTAGAATCACATTTCAGTAGCCGATAACGTTCGTGCACATCATGCTTAATGCTGCATGAAATAACGTGTTTCATCTTTACGAAAAATGCGAATGTGTAGTTTAAAAACATTTTTGCTTGGCTACTGATCTTATCTTTGATTTTATTCTGTGCGTAGGTTATCTTGAAAATGGTTGGTCTCGGTATCAAGTTTCTGAAGAGCAAATTGGAGGTAATCACGATGCATTAAACACACTAGCACACAGGGCTTAATTCAATAAAAGCTTTTTAATTACCTTCGCAAAGGACGGTAGGGGCTATGTGATTGCCGGCGTTTATTTTTTATCTGTTGTCTTGTTAGCATGATTACACTGCACAAAAATTATTTTTTGCAGATTTGGCTAAAATTTTTAGGGAAGGTTAGGCCTAGACTTGGCCGAACTTGAAAGTGGTAAGATTTCGGTAGTGATTCGGATTAGCATCTAGATTCAGGAGAGAGTTGAAGGATTTTTCGGCATTGTCAGATAGCGGCCAAACCGAGTATGGTGCTGCCATCTTGCTAACACAGCGGAAAAATTTACATGAAATTGGCGGCTATCTGGCGTCTTCTAGTTCGTTTTGCGTTTTGCTACCGTTCACAGTGTCATTCTCTGTATGCCGCCGCTCGCCTGCAGATAATTCGTCACTGCGTACAACAGAATAGGTCTCGGAAAAAGTCAAAATTTATGATTTTTTCATATTTGATTACGCTGATATTTTGACATTTAACCCTGTTCAGCTTATTTTTCGCAAGTCGCACTACTCACAGAAGATTTGCGAAAATTCATCAGTGCACCAAAAGGCCTGACGCATATCGCAGAAGCACCGCACGGACGCACAGAGCCACCAGTAACGCCAGCTATCCGTTCTTGGAGCAGGCCCTAGCAGATTTTGAGAATGCGAGTCTGGGTTCGGAGTCTGCAGGGGAGTATTGTATTCGTAACTCATAAACTCCACCGGCGACAGCGAGGTCTGAATGGACGGAAGAGCTCCAACCACTAGAGCAAAGAACAATTTTACGCGCGACAGCATATAATGCTTCGCGCGTCTTAGACATCGTCGGTCTGTCACTCTGTCTGTCCGTCTGTTACACTCCGGTATTGTGTCAACACAACGCAAGCTATTATCACGAAATCTTTACCGTGGACTGCCACGGAGACTCTAGTTTTAGTATCCGTAAAGCTTTTCCCAAAATTTGAAAGAGGTCACCCCGATCGAGGGCGCTAAATGAGAAGGGGTACAAAAAATTGGTCATTTTGAGCCAATAAGTCGCCGTATCTCAGAAACGGTGCGAGATAGGGCCTAAATTATTTTTAACTACTAATAAGAAGTTGCATACGCCTTTTAGATTGACATCAAGATCAACAACTTTGAACGACCTTGAACCCCTAAAATAGGGGGTTTTAGTGATTTTTTGCGATTTTGGACTGTAACACACATTTTAATAGTAAATTGCGCCGAAGTGGCTTGAGATAAATCAAGACAACCTGGCAATGGAATTTTTAGCATTAAACGTAGATTTTAACAGTTTAAGTCCTGACCCCCTAGGTTTAATGAGGCCTTTGCACGCGGGCGTCAAAGAGGGGTACCCCCATAAAAGGTCGTTATTTTACCGCTGTTGGCTCGTCTAGCGCTTGCAGATAGACATAGACTTGTTACTTGCCGTAACAATAACTGCCGACAAACTTTTACTGATTCAACATTAATGACCTTGAACGACCTTGAACCCCCAAAATAGAGGGTTTTAGTGATTTTTCTGCAATTTTTGGTTGCAGCACACACTTCAACAGTGAACTGCAACGAAATGGATGGAGATAGACCAGGACAACCTGCGAACGGAAATTGCTATAGGCTGTCGCGCGTTTCATGAGCTTTGCTCAAATTACTTGTATGCAGTTCTGTAAAACTCTGTAGTAAATTACAGCCTGCTCTATGTGAACGTTAGGCCTAGTCTATGTTATAGACATGCAGATCAATTAACAAGAACCTATGATGCCGATGCTGAATAAATTTCTATAATTTCAGTTCAAAGTCGTGGTGGTGCAGACTCTGCAGTCACAGTTCCTGAGGGGGGTAGCAGCGTTGTTCTGCCTGCTCTGTATTAGCTTCGCCGCTTATGCGAACGGACGGTGGTGCTTTTGCATGTTCAGTCATGCCGCGACTTTGACTGCATTTAAAAGCCAGCTAATGAGTTCAACTGCATTTCAAGATGCATTACTGGGAGAAGTTTTGTTAAAACAATTCGTTAATGCATACTGGAAATATAAAGTATCGCGTAAACAAACGTTTTGCAGGTTGTGATGTTGTACGTTGTTTGCGCTGTCGGCTGTCAGTTGTTCGACTGTGCAATAATCACGGCGTCATTCGCTCTGGACCTGGTGTTCGTGGAAGGCATCACAGGCGCAGAGGGTGAAGAAGCCCTAGCACTCATCATCGTCTTTCTGCTCTGGAGAATACTTCGCGTTATCAACGGTACACCTACGCCATCATGCACTGCATGCTTTACATGGCCACAACAGTCTACGACAACAACAAAACAGTTCAACTGCAACTAGCTGCCTAACGCGAGCTAATTTAAGCAACTTATTCATTTACATCCGTACGTATTTATTCGATTCCTTGCTGACTGACTTACTTATGCTTACATATTTATTCAAACAGGTTGCACGCAAATTTTAAAGGGAACTTTGCTACAACTTCCGGAGATTGGATATAAGTTAGTAATTTGAGTTAGAGATACTCTTCGCTTATGTCATGTTGCAGGAATAATGGTGACGTCGAAGCAGCAGCACGAGTTCCGCATTCACTTGCAGAAGAAAGCGTGTCGACGAGCAGAAAAAAAGAACGAAGTCCTCGAGGACGACGTCTCCTGGAAAGAGGTTTGTTATTCGTATCAGCTTCCGGACGACTAGAGATTGCGATATTCATTTAGCCAATACAGGACTTCTTGAAAATAACGAACCACAAAATAAGCGGGAATAAGCGGGAAAATAGCGGGAAAATACATGATCTTAAAAATGATGGATTAATTCGCGCGTCTGTAAAATGCAAAACTAAATCTGGAAAAATGACGGATTAATTCGCAAATTTGAAAAATGTAGAATCTCGAAAATGGCAGACGAAATCGCAGGTTTCACTCCATTTAGGCATACGTCATCATATCTTTTCCAGAAGTGACTTTCACAGTCCATACTAACCTAATTTTGTTTTTGGTAACTCTGTCCTTTTACTGAAAGCTTGAGTACTGATAATTTGCTAACTGAGGAAATATTCCGAAGATACGAAGATTTAACCTTGGATCGCAATAGCAGTTTAGGTCCTACCACCAGCTGGAGTGTCTATATGTCCTGCCCCAGATAATGCCAAGATCCAGTCGCTTTTTCTCCTTTCTTTCTCTGTGCAAGTGTGAGCTAGACACCTCACTTTACGATTCACCAGATGTCGGCACAAAACGACGACAACCTTTGCTCTGAAAGAATATTGCGAGTTAACTGCCTGCTAACTGTAACTTGACTAACACGACGTTTTATCATAGCTAACGTTGATCGTGCTGCAGAAAGAGCTTCAAAGTTTGCGGCACTTGTGTCAGAGGCACGGCATCAGCGACGATGAAATAGCACACTGCAAGCCGAAACGATCACGTAAGTCACTTTAGTCTTATGTAGCTTGAATACACAAATACACACTTAAACGTGATAGGCATAGGCCTACATCACAAACGCGTTAGTCAGACTTGCCGTAATGCAGTGCTGAATCACAAAAACTGCTTCGTAGGGGCAGCGCAGACATCAGCGGGCGTCGTGGGCTGAAAGTAAAATGGCAGAAAATTGCCATTTTCGACAGACAGCTACGAATTTCCGACAAAGGACATTATGGGTGCTGAAAATTTTAATTCGGGCACTAAATTTAACCAAAATGGGGGTATCTGTAGCCGCAAATTTGTTATTTTGGGGAGAAAATTAACCATCAACAAGACAGGCTATTTTTGTGGGGAAAAGTGGGGCAATTGCTCCCTACTCCTTGTCACGACGTTTTGACCGCTGCTGAGAGGGGAAGCTTGCTATGGGGCTGCAAGCGATAGCGATTAGCGAGTGGGTTTTATAAGACTAACAGGAAACGATGTCGCCGCCGAGTGGCGACATGTTTCCAAGGTAACTAAGTACGGCGGTTTTAACAAGTAGCACTGATGTAGTAAAGTTGTAATTATTTTCAATAACTGTACGTCTGTTCGTTGTGTGTTTTCAGCGTTCTTCCACAAGATGGACACGTCGTCCGGCCTGTCTTCAATCGCTTCTCTGTCTCTCGGCTTCACGATGTCCATGCGAGCCGGCAGCATGGCGTTCGCTGCGAACCGTGCCGCCGGCGGCCCGCTGACCGCAGCCTTCCCGACAAGTGCCTGGACCGTCCGACCACCCAGCAGCCCGTCCGCCATCCAGCCCTCCACCCCCGGGTCCACGGGCACCTCTCCACGCCCGCTGCGTGGAGACCACGAGGTCGAAGAGAACGCTGCTTCTTCACGGTCGACGGCAGTCGAGTCATGTCGGTCACTGGTTGTGCCCTGTGTGTCGCTCGTCAGTGCGCCACTGGCGTCCAATGACCGCCCACTGGACATGGTCGATTTACAGAGGCAGGCAACGGACCCAGCGCCACATCACTCGGTCTCACCCATCGTCGAACTGGCCGAAGACAGTTCTTCTTCCAGTTCTTCTTCGTCGTCGGACGGCGAGCAGCAGCTCACTATCACGATCGACTCCGAAAACGCTGAGTGTTCACCACCGGTCATCACTTTGTCATCTAACGCCGTCGAATTCCAGACACTCGCCGACGCACCTATGCCGCATATGCCGCTGCCGCCGTCGCCGCCGACGACCGATCACGTGGCGAGTACAAACGAAACTGTCATCGAGATAGACGAAACTCCGCTGAGCGTGACAGCCGCCGAATGTGGACGGACTAGCGTTCCAGCAACGGAAGACGTGGTGGTGAATAGACTGGAAACGAGAAGGACTTTAGTGGATGATAGCGATAGCAGTTTATCGGATCAGTATCCGGAAGACGAACAGAGCGTTAGTCCTGCAGCATTGCCTTCAGAGACGAACTCGAGCGACCAGGTGCTTGATGACGTCATCATCGTTATGAAGAACGACGTCAACGGTGACGTTGTCGGCACTTTTTTCACGCCGTCCATCGCCGATTCCTTCGCGGAAGCTGTTTCACCGCGGAGCGAGTGCGAGCCCATAGTGGGACTCGTGCACACTACAGACAGTCCGGCTGGACCGGTGCCGGATGTTTCCGGACTGGTAACTGACGGCGGTTCCTCCTGCAGGCGGTCAGACAGTTTCTCGACGGCCGCTCCGCTCCTCAACAACGGTGCAGATTCATCCACAGTCGGTTGGACGCCGACGACTCGCTTTGGACTGGCCGCAGAAAATAGTGCGTCGGCGGGCGCTGCGTCCGTGTGGCGGAAGAATCCACTTACGCGACTTGTACGACACCGAAAAGATACGGTAAGAGACTATATAGGCTGTAATTTTAGAAAAGATTATCTGTAAATTACTTTCTTACTTCTTTGCTTATGTTGCGCGGTGTGCTACGACCTACGACCCGACTTTCGCGTTCGCCCCACCCCCATTTATTGCGTCTACCAGTACCCACAGTGAGGGCTGGCCAGTCTGAGCTCAATGAGCTGACCCAAGTAGCTGGCCACATGATACCAAAATAGTTTATTCGTTTGCCACTGTTACCCATTTAAGAGTAAATTAGTTGATCGAGATCAGTGAGTTACCAGTAAACCAAACTCCCGTCCCCTGCCCTGGCATCATAGAATGTAGAACTGTAGGCTAAGCCTAACAAAACTAGTTTCCTAATTTTAGCTGAATGTTGACTTCATAATTAATTAATTAAACATCATAGATATATCATTATCTTATATCGTCCACTACTCTCTAGCTGTGCCCTCTCTTTTATCTAATGAGACATGTGTTCCAAATTTAGTTCTAAACATTTTAATAATCGTCATGAACGTGAAACAACAAACGTGACATAAAACAACCAATAGGGCTAAAGAAACTGAGGACTGGACGCGTGCTTGTATTGCTTTTCGCTATGTGCTTGTTGTTGCAGAAAATGAAAGCAACCTACGTGTAGTCGGTCACACGATTCGATTGGAAAACGTCCGCTACAGGTCACAAGGGTTCGATGACGGTCAAGTTGGGTCCGTGCTTTGTAGCGACTATGCATCTGATTGGCTGCCATGCACACTGAAGCAATGTCGTCGATGTTTTTTTCACGCAATTATTTACACATGCAAAATCAGTGGTTTGATACTCGAAGACTTCATTCACAGCATCATGTTGTAAAATTATTCCAAAGTGAGCAGGAACAAAAGAAAAAGCATAATTATATGTTTTAATGCGTCCTACGTATAAAGTGTAAATTCCGTGCATCATTCACTGCATTTATCGCAGCTCCCAAGACCAGAGTTTTTGCAGATATATCAGAATTCTGTACATAAGCCTAGCATTTTCGTAGCATTTTAGCATTTAGCATTTTATTCGTTTGGGTCAATAAATAATTTTTATAATTGTAGTTTTTTTTTCAGATCGCCTGGTTCTAATTAAAGTCGCGCGCACAGCGACGTTATTGAACTGAACTGACATCGCCCTGATTCCCACTTGTCGATTCGTCAAAATCTAAACCGTGTCAGTTCCGTTCAGTTACGTCGCTCTGTACGCGCCTTCAGGGGTTAGTTTCTGTAAGTCTGTAAGGCAGTCATCGATGCAAGCGTAAAAAATCGACACTGAAGCAGTAAGCAGAGTAAGCCTTATACTGAGCAAGTTCTCAGGCTACCGTTCCTGTTTGTTGACGTTGCGATCGAGCAAAGTATAACCGGTGACGCGATATGATAATAATCTTACTAATGAAACGTTTTTATCGTCTTTCTTGTTTCATGCCATATTCTACCATCCCGAGTGAGTGCACCAATAAAAGCACTACCCTAAAAAATTAGCTAATCCCGAATTAGGCTCGGACAGATGTTTTGAGGCCATTTGTAGACTACAGTTTTCAGAGGAGATTTTTCACTAATAAGTCTAATAAATAAATGAAATGTGGGAGACCCGGGGTGGAGCCGTGTCTCGGGATAACGATGCGCTTGAACTATAGGCCCCCACGCGGGAATAATTTGGTTATGGCGCTCATTAGCGATGAAGTTGTTTTGTCTATTACTTAGCCTACATCTGTATTGAAATTCTTTCCGTTAATAATTCTGCTGACCAGTTGTACTTGATTTTTGATCGATTGCCTTAATATTACAGACTATTGTTTTTTGCCGCCGTTGAAAACGCAAAAAAACAAACTCTAATTCGACACAGCAATGCGTGCACAAAATGTTTCTGTGTTTAACACATATACGTTCGTGCGTTTTAATGCGTTTGTTAAAATATACGCTAATTTTCCTGTGATTTGTGTTGAAATATTACTTATGCCAAAGTGAGCAGCTGACAGTAACCACGGCTTGGCAAATAAAGTTTAATAATTAATCGGTTGAGAATGTACACAAAAGGGCCAAAAAATGCGAACAATAGAGCATATGAAAGTGTGACAAGCTCATTATATTCAGTGGTGTCGTGGTGGGGGAACAGGGAGTAATTGCCCCGTCCCTATATTTTCGCCTGTCGAAGAATATTTTTCTCGAAAAACAAATTATTTCCATAAAAATTTGGAAAAGGATGAAAAATGAAAATTTGTTATTTTGAAAGAATTTGAGGCCAAAATTTATTTTTGAGCACCCATCATCTTCTCTGTCGGCAATTTGCAGCTGTCTGTAGAAGAATTGCAACTTCTTGCCTCTTTCTAACTTATAACCCACAACGGCGCTGTTTGTTATTGAACAACGCTTCGAAATCAAATTACCAGCGATAGGACGAGGACTGCTCGCCATTTTAATATCAAGTCGGGGACACACAGCAGCAGCAAAGGCGTGCGCAAAATTTCACAGTGGACGCCTCTGATTTTTCGTCCCATTTCGGTGTACGCGGACGCAGTTTGCCTTCCCCAAAAACAATTTATTTAGAGGTTAAAATGACACATTTGACGATACGCCACCCGTAAAACTTTAATAACTGAAACAAAATAATGTAACGGCAGAAATATTAACTTAATTGTTGTGTTACACACCACCTATTAGACATGATCGCCCGCAGAAGGGCAATGAAAAAGACAAAACAGTTAAACCCGACATGCCTCAGCCGAACAAATTACCACGAATATGTTACGACGGTAAAAACGCTGACTGAATCTGATTTTTGCCACCACTCACATCTTATAAATAACGTATAGCGAAGGTAGCCAGGATAAATGACTTGACCGCTATCTGTGAAAAGACTAGAAAAAAATCATTTTTTCTCGTCTTACCCGTTTACCCGTTATGTTATCATTCCAGCAAATGGGTTTTGCGACGTTTAAAATGTTCCAAATTAAGTTTCGTTTTTACGTGCAATAGCAGGTACGGTTGTAGCGCGTCTTAGCCATCGCAATTCTGTCTGTCCGTCCGTCTGTCTGTCACACGAATGGATCAGCCAAAAACGGTGCAAGCTAAGATCACCACAAAATATAAATTATTATTACTGTCGGCTGCCTGGAAGACTCTAGTTTCAGGATCCGTAAAGCTTTTCCATAAAATCGAAAGATCTCAGCCCGAGCGTGAGCACTAAGTGAGAGAGGGGTAGGGAAAATCTGTTATTTTTAGCCAATAAGTCGCTATATCTCTAAAACGGTGCAAAATAGGGCTTAGGTTACTATTAAGCACTAACAAAAAATCGTATACTGGCTTTCGATTGACCCCGAAAACAATAATTAAATGACCCACCAAAATAGAGGTTTTATGGATTTTGTTGGCGATTTTGCAAAACACATTTCAAAAGCGAATTGCGTCGAAATCAATAGAGATAGACCAAAACAAGCTGCAAGTGAAGTTTTCAGCATTGAACGTAGATTTCGATGGTCCAACCATCGATTTTCTACATTCAAGGAAACATGCGCTCGAGGGCATCAAAGAGCAATATAGGCCCCTACCCTTGTAAAAGTCGTTATTTTACAGTTGTTGGCCAGATTTTCGTGAAAACGGTTGCAGATAGGCATGGGCATGCTACCTATCACCTATGGTGACGAGCTTTTTAGTCGTATCGACATCGATGACTTTGAAAGACCCTGAACTCCCAAAATAAAAAGGTTTAATTGATTTTTGCGATCTCCGGCTGCGGCGCACACTTCAAGAGTGAATTGCGATGAAATGGCTGGATACAGACTAAGACTATTTGCGAACAGGAACTGCTACAGACTTTCGCGCGTTTCGTGAGCATTAGCTTAATTTTTTTGTCAGCTGTAGGATCTCACGACGCTCCCCAGACTCCCTACTGTCCTACCTTTTTCCCATTTCTCACCCCTTATTTAACGTCTGCGGCGTCCCGTTTTCGGCACCCGTGGGGTCTCGATCACTTTGCTTCCGCCCCTTGAAAAAACTTTCTACTGGCGCCCATGGTTTTAAAGAGTACATGGCCGTAGTTTGTTTTTGAGGAAATTTTTTAATGGCGTTAAAACATAACAATATTCTCTGCGCACGCCTGCGAGCAGCAATGATATGATTACGAATGAAATACATGGTGACTACAAAACACGCAAAAGTTTGTCGAAACAGTTTCACGTACAACAGCAGGGTAGGCCTACAATTCCAAATGTCTCAAAAGTGTCAGCCTATTACGACAGTTGGGAAAACCAGGGCAAAGACGAACAGGTACAATTTTTTAGTTAGTAGAAAGAATTAGCGTCGTGTACCGCAGGTTGTTTTTTTTTGCGTTTTATACTGCCAAAAATGTACCTTTTCTTTAATTCGCTAAGACACTGTGCGAAAAACATCAGTTTGCTTTATACCTACTAATAGCAATAGCATGCTGCTAAAATTGTCACACACACAATCTTCCTTAACGTTATCAAAATGTGTTTGTAACTAGTTTGGAGTATTTTGTAGGCTACATAATATTATTGCCACAAAACAACACTGTCCTAAGTACAACATGCGGAGGTGGATCAGAAATTGCACAATGTAAACAGTAGCTACCACATTTATCGGGATTTTTGAACGACGTTTTGCTACGGCCTTTCCTGACTAATACTACTACTGCGATTTTTTCGGCCCATCTATATATGTGTGTTTTGATAATTTTTTCTTTAATTGTAAAAATTACACTGTGTCTCAAAAACATCCCTGACATTTTCGATTGTAACTTTAAGAAATGTTATCAGATTCTAATAATTTCTAATGTCAATATTTCAGACACAACTTGCCATGAAATGACCGTTTAGCTTTCCACTTCACCCAATGTTTGCTTCTGCACTACCAAGGGAATGCAGACCAAGCGAAATATTGGTTGAAATATGCAAAAACGTGAATAAAATCATCCCCGATATTGTCGATCATAACTTAAAGAAACATTAACCGATTTTAATAATTTTTGGTCCAAATATTGCTGATGTTACTGGCTATGAAATAATTGTTTAAGTTCCTACCTCACCCAACTTCTGCTCTTGCACTACCTGGGGAAAACCGACTGAGCAAATCGTGTGTTGAAATAAATGAAAAAAAATTAAATAAATTCTATCTATCCAGATCTATGGCCCCCAACAGTTAGTCGATTACAAGGTTTGACAGTCATAAAGCAGCGTGTCTATCAAGTGACGTTCAGGAATGTTTATGAATTTAAAAAGCGACTGGTAAAGTCAGGATTAGTCTGAAGCAGAACATTATCGATAGGCTACTGCTGCCAATGAATGTAGAAAACGTTTCCATGCCTGTGTTTGCACAATGAGTCCATATTTCAAGCAATTTTGCTGTAGGCAATTAAAAAACGAAACAATTAAATAAAATGCCAGCCAAAGTGTCAACAAAATTAACAAAATATGTTTCTGTGCGTTATTTAGATTAAGCAATAATACTGCATTGGGTAAAAAAGCAATATTTCGTTGGTTCTGTTTTCTTCAGGTAGTGCACAAACAAACTTTGGGTAAGGTGGGAAATTAAATACTTATTTAATAACAAGTTGTCTCGGACCTATTCATATTAAAAATTATTAAAAGTTTATAATCTGTGTTCAAGTTACAATCGAAAATGTTCCGGATGTTTTTGAGACACAGCGTAATAGGTCTAATGGTTTCGTCAAAAACGGACGGTGGTCCTGAAAACTCCTGAACTCTACATCGCATTACAAAATAATTTGAAAGAAAATTTGGCTCCAATTGCGTTTCAAATGCAACCAGGAATCCTTGAAAGCTTTTTGCTTGATAGAAATTTGCTGCACCGGCAACTTCAGTTTGCACTTTTTGTTTTTTTTGGATTTATCTTTTTGTTTGTTTGTCTGTCCAACAAATCACCACCAGAGCTATAAACGGATTTCGATGGGTTTTCTGGAAGAACAGAGCATGGCTACTCTACGTTTGGCTTGCCGTTCACAAATAGCTGCAGTGGTTTCCATGACAACAGACAGGTGCGCGAGACGCGGTTGCCACTGGCAACGAGTGACGTCATCGCGCGCGGGAGGGCGTTTATGGTTGGCTGTCAGCTGCAGCAGTAGGCGAAACGTGATGACGTCATCTGTTGATGTGAGTTCTGCGACGAGATGTCCACAATGTCTGGGCGACGGCGACTTTTCTCCAGCTTCAAATCTCTACACCACCACGATAGCAAGAACCACAGCCGCCCCAAAGCAAAGATGGTCAGATATTTGGCCGAGTTTATATCCGTTTATCCAGCTGGAACCGCGATGCCGTTTTTTAAACAAAATCTTGCATTTACATAATTATTGTTTTTTTCTTTAACGCGAGCCACAATGCAGAAGCCCACGCAAGTTAAGCCGATCCCACAAGAAATATAAATGCCGCAAAAATATTTTGTTTTGCACGTCTATCTTTAAAATGTGTGTAATTTTGCTAAGTTTTGCAACAATGGTAAACATTTTTATGCTACATGCAAAAAACAGCCTAAGCTGCCAAACAATATTATTGTCGTCCTGCTGAGAGTAGAAGGCGGAGTTTCTTTGAGTACACGCACGTTGCTGCTACTACCGGATCTTGTTAAATCCGCAACATATCAGTTATCAGTACGATATTCAGTACACTATACCTCTACTGCTGTAACCCGTTATCTTTTCGGGTCTGTCCGTCCGTTATATGTCCTCCGTCTGTTTAGTAAATTACTCAAAATTTGCTAACAAATATCGATAAGTTTTTTTTTCGAGGAGACTTTGGTGGTGATTCTGTAAGCCCTTTTTTTGCTACCGTCGGCGCCATGCATTTTCAATAAAACCCCGCCAAAAATAAATAAAACTTGACCAACTTTAGAATCAACATAGCACATATTACGATAATCATACTTGTTGCATGATATCTGGCATCAAACGTTTTCAGCGCGCTGTCCACTAAACGCCTGGCATGCAGCTTACAGTCGACTACAGTACTTTCTGTGTTCTACTTCCGCGCGTTCGACGTGTTTATACAGCCTACCTGGCAACGGACATGAAAGCATTTTCGACGTTTTGTGCTGTCTTGGCGCTGGTCTCCATGAAAGATACGCCGTAATCCTGGAATAAACACATCCAGAATACAGGCAGCTGAGGGCCTGCGGTACCGCAGAGTATAACGAGCTTTCGTGTTTACATTAGGTCTATCCTTTTCGGCACTCTCGCAGAGATTTTCGCGATTAAGATCAAAATCGCAAGACCGACTATGTCGAACATGTCTTGGCGGTTTCTCTAGCGAGCTAATTCCTACCAAGATTCGAGAATACACTGATGAGCATACTGCTGAACTTTAGTCATCCTTGTTATACATTGTATAGTGCCAAAACAGGTTGATCTGAGTGAGTGAGTGTTAAAAATAGTGGTAATGTTTCGAGAGATCAGCACTTCACCGAAATCCTCCAAGAGAATGATCCTCCAGACCCGACAACTAATATAGATGGGGTTCGCTCCGCCACCCTAAGAACTTCACCTCTGTTTTGGTTATCGGTCTCCATTTTTCGCCTTGAGCACTTCAGGTCTTGTGTCGTCCCATAACACTTTTAATCTTTTTTTGTTTGCCTGTCGTGACCAATGTGGCAACACCAACCCGAAAACCAATGATTCAAAACGGTTGCAATTATTGTTATCGTCCCAAAACTGCTGCGAATCGACAGCAGTGGTAACTTCTTAGTGAAATCATAGTTTCACCAAAAAATTTCAAGCAGTAGGCCTACGTCATTGACTGTGGTTGACTTTTCATCCATCCTGTATTACACACACATTTTGTGCTATCCATTCATTTTACCTCATGACCCAGTTTCGCCTTTAATAAAACAGTTCGTTCTGGCTGATGTCGTTACTTACTTTTGCCACCTGCACACCGTCTTCTGTTTTCACTGTTCTCTCGGCCGTTAGATCCGCTTTGTTGCCAATCAGCATAATAACGACGTCGTCCTGTGCGTACTCATTAATTTCTGCAAGCCACGCCTATATCGCACACGCGGCACACAACTATCGCGTAGCTTTTTAAGTAATAATATGCTACTTGTTCTTGATTTGGCTACTTTTTACTCATCTAATCAATGAAACACATAGTTTGAAAAATGCGGTAAGGCCTAAGTCTATCCCTTCTTGGAAATACCCGGATGTAAAATGGTGCACTTCAAACCTATAAAGCTATTATATTACTAATTTGTAACATTTTTGACAAAATAGGACAAACCAGGAAAAGGCATCGTAAAGAGCTTTCTGCGCAAGTGCCTAATATTCATTTATCTAAAGTTTTACAGATAGCAGTTTAATTTTTAAATTCAGTATTTGCGCAACACTACAATATCTGTTAGCATGTCATCCAAATATATCACTAACTACACTACTGCAATACGTTTAAAAACTGACTAACATTAATGCTGTTTTTTTTTGTTTTTGTTTTTATATTGATTTATTGTGTCACAAATTTGTTTTATTACTTTTTTCTGGAGAAGACAAAACCGGCTTATTAGCAATGTTGTTAATGACTTTATTGGTTTTTGCCTTTGGGTATTTTAAACGTCGCAGAAATAAAACTGCACAAATCTCCGAAATTCACAAACAGTTAAAAATTTTTTGTCACTTTGTGAAAAGAAACAGTCCGCAGTTGAACTTACGCTGATGTTGTCAAAGCTGGCTTTGTTTGTGACGTCGTACAGCAATAGCAGAGCTACAACAACAAGATACATAAATAATTTCATCAAAATGTTTCATAATTTTTTTTTAATCCGGCTGAGAGAAGGATTTTTTCTACTACAAAGACAAGCGGACCCTAAAACATGACTTTCTTCACCATTTGCTTCACGAAATAATGCAG
>Ga0209367_1000337_pt1 | contig 43273 bp, 21 predicted proteins | sample WorMetLIZISLAND2_FD_187412 | JGI IMG/M metagenome (GOLD analysis project Ga0209367, IMG submission 187412) | Marine gutless worms symbiont microbial communities from Max Planck institute for Marine Microbiology, Germany - Olavius geniculatus... ... | reverse complement strand
ATGGGCGATACTCAAAGTTTCGAAACTTTACACAACTAATAATCAGTCAGTCATTTATGACCTGGCACACATAAAATACACATAAAATTATATAGAACAACAGCAGAAAAAGCTAAACTAAATGTCCACAGGAAGAAGAGTTCCAGACTAAAATTTTTATTCAACAGATATAATCATGTATACAGAGTTAATAAACAGACTTGTTCAATGTTTTGGTACTTCCAACAGCAGCAGATTATTACTGTTAGTGGCCAGTCATGGAAGTATATATAGCTCCGTGGTGGCCAGTTTGTCAAGATTTATAAAGTTATCATCTTTGTAATGTTAAAAATGAAATATAATATAATAAAAAATTAGTATATAATACATAATAAAAAGATGAAAAAATTTTGAACAACATAAAATAAACAAAAAATTAAAATGCTTAAGTGAATAAACGTGCTTTTATTATATAAAAAAGTCATTTTTATCATACAGCTATTTCTTCTAAGATGCTTAGTTTACAATAAACTTTGTACATAGTATTGGATTTAGGCAAGCCATAAGCTTCACAGTCATACATAATCAACTGAAATGCATAAATTGTCAAATGAGCAATGATTATAGTAACACCAAATGCACAAAAAAAGAATAAGTTAATTTGGCACTAACAGTGGTCGAAATTGAATAAAATTGTGATTACTGCCCAGCACTACTTGAGAGGATATAATTAATGGTCATTTCTGTTGCTTGTTTGCTGTTGTAAACATGGAAAGTTTTGAAGTGAGTTTTATTATCGATTGAATGGTTTTTGTCGTTACTTATCTGCGTCCCACTGTACAGGTGATTGTTATCAAGGTATGTGATAACTTGTTTCTTGAATTTTCTTGAATTTGTAACCGCCCCGCGAAGTTGAAGCCGCCACCGATGTCACCATGGCACCTGGCAATAGGCCCGTCCCTATAACTAGGCTAACCTAGCTAAGTCATACCCACCTCAATTGACAGCTTTTGGTCTACTAAATCCAGCGTCCTAAGCGTTACGCAACCATGCACTAACAACAAAATAGTTTACCAAAACCTAAATAATGAAAGCACACCACACCAGAGAGTAAGATGTACGAAATTGCTGCAAAACGCGACGTCCTTTCAACCTTTATTATCCACCACAAGCAACTGCAATGTAAACAAAGATATTAAATATTCTATAAAAGCATAGTAAACAAAAGGGCTGTACGAAGTACTCGAACGATACGATACTATACGATACGATACGATACGAATATACGATAACGTATAAAAAATATGCACTAAAACTGACAAACAAGCTGTTAGTTTACTAGTAATTTAGCGCATAAACCAGAAAACTAAAATATTTTAAATAAAAATAAAATGAGAAAAAGCGAAATAGAAATTAGAAACCTCGGCTCGACCACAACCGAATAACCGATCATAATTTAATTTTTAGTCCATTGTACATGTCAATTAATTTATTGCTTCAAAGTACGATTAGCAAAATCTGTCGTCGGCCAGATGTCGGTACCGTAATCAACTGGATTATGATTTATGACAGACTTTGCGCTTTTGCGCAAATTTGCGGTCTGGCATTGCAAAGAATTTTTAACGACGCACTGCCGACCGCACGATGAATATTTATTAAATCCGTGTGGAGTGGTTTTGATGTTTTATAAGATATATGAGTTATTTCATATATTTGTAGCAGCATACTTGTACGTAATATGGACTCAGACATAAAAGCAACGGTTGAGCGATTGCAGTCTGCAGTTGCACTCGTAATGGATCCGCTAACGCCGTCACATCTTCGTCGTGAAGCGTCGGAGGTATATGTGCTTCTTGAGCCTGAACTTGACACGCGCATATAGTAAACAATTACAACATTGTATTAAGGGTAAATGGGGAGAAGTCAAGTGTTATATGAATTTTATTTTTTATTTACCAACAAATACAACAGCTAGCTTGAGTTTAATTAAGTAAGTAAGTACGTTCATAACTTGAAGCTGGTACGTTTTGGGAGCTGTCGAACCCCAAGGCCAGCTCTAATCATATTTTGATCTTATCTATTACCCCACGTCTATATTATAGCTGTTTTAAACGTCCTAGTGGGTAACTTTTGAGATAATGCTCATTTCTAGTTCTAGGTCTCCACCTGCCTGTCAACCCGTTTTGAATGGCTTCAGGCTGGTCTCGGACATATTGTGATTTGTGTGTTTGCTTGCAGTTATGCGAGTCTTTTAAAGAGCAGTCAGCACAGTGCATGGAGTGTGGGTTCCTGATGGCCGCAAAGGACCAGAGTCATGTTATTCGACATTTTGGTTTGCAGCTCGTGGAACATTGCGTTCGGTATGCACTATTGTATTTAGTAGACATTTGTATCTTGCAGTAATTTGTTTTACCTGGTAAACATTTGCAGGAGTTTTTTTTTCTAAAATGTCTGCGATGAATAAAAAACTACTGATAGTAATGGACTTGTATTATTGGTGGATGATTTGTACCATGAACTTTTTATACCATCACATGATTATTCATAGCATTTATGCAATGTGCAATTTGTAACTTTAGTGAACTACTTGTAACGTTTTTCTCATTATGTATATGCCTTGCATTATAATAATTATCTGCACTGTGAAAGATGTAATGTGTTCAAAAACTTGGCAGTATGAATAGTCCATTATGTGAAAACTGAAAAGTCCATGTCCGAATAGTCTGCAAAGTCAGTCATTGGTTACGTGATTTTTATGTTAAAGGCATTGTGTGATTTACATAGGTCTCGATGGGATTCAATGCAAAAGCCAGAGAAACAACTGTTGAAGTACAAAACAATGCAGCTGATCAGCAGAGTAAGTATCTGCATGTTCAGTTTGCATATGATACTTCCACATGTTTTGTACATTGCACAATGTTGTGTTGATCTTTGAATAGTGTTGTGCAGCCATCCTATAGGCTCCATTGTGTGTCTTGCTCGTCTGCATGTCCGTATATTTTGTACAAGCTTTTAACTTGAACAACAAAAGGATATTGAAATCTCAGATTGGTTTGAACATTTCCTGGGGCAGGAGAAAGAAGGTGTGTGCCAATTTTAGGTATGGATAAAAGGAAGTAGAAAAAATCTGCAGTCACTACTGAATACAAAATGAATCCAGCCTTAAGTCCAACATGAGTACAGTTGACTCCGCTTATATGCACGACCTTGGGACCGCAAGCTGACTTGCATGTAAGCGGAGCGTGCATTTAATCGTAGTTAGCTTTAGGACCATTGCGACCATCTACAACATGCAGTTACAATATGCGGTCATCTACGCCACAGGAAACAGTCGTCTCACTCATCTCCTTTGCGAACATCAGGTGCAGCATGTAGCAGCTGATGATGGTCACTCCACTAGTGTCAGTTTACATGCTGCCTGCCCATCTGTCATCTTAATCACTCTCAGAGACATCAGGTGACCTAGCACTATTAACCCGCAGGCTGCCGTTTGAAGTTCATTATGATGCTGCATGCTCCTGGGGTGGGGAGATGCACTGTAGCCCACATGATGTTTGGTGCTCACATTATGCCTACCCGCATAATTCTGGGGTTTAGACGTTGTCACCGGCATCCCAGTGAGCGTTAAGTGGTGGACTACAGGTGGTCTTATGTGCACTGTGTCAAAAAAGTTGCTTATAACTGAAGTAAGTCATGGCGCTGGGACCAAAACAGTGCGTGCTTATAGCCGAATCATGCATACATGGCTGGTGTTTATAAGCGAAGTTGACTGCCATTGACATAGCATAAACTCAAACGGGACTAGACGCACGTCGTGCAAATAGGCGGAGTGTGCTTATAACCGACATGCATATAAGTGGAGCCAACTGTACACACTACACATTGAGTCCAACGTAAAACTAGAAGGTGCTAATAAAAGTGCATATCTCCGCCAAGTGAAGTAATTTAAACATTATAAACTACTACTACTACTACTAAATTACTACATTGTGACCATGTGTCTATCTGGCACCGTTATGGAGATATGGCACCTCAAAGATAATGGGGTCACGACCTTGACCTTTCGGGGTCACGTGACAACATCGGTCACGTGACCATTCGTCTTGCAGTGGTCGACTTCCTATGGGTGGTCCATTGCGACCATGCATCTATCTGGCACTGTTATAGAGATATGGTGCCGCAAAGACATGTAGGCCTACACAGACATACACACACAACGACGGACACACACACAGAATGACGGACACAACGATGGACAGAATGACTAATCTCATAATCTCCTCCAATGTTCACTACGTTCACACTTGGCGGAGATAATTGAACTCGGGATCACCAAACAGTGGTAAAGACACAAGATCAAATTTGACAAACTTAATATGTATTGTGTTTTATTCTGAATTGCATACACACAGTGCAACACAGTTTGAGCAAAGTTGTGCTCTGTGATGTGTAGGGAATGCTGGACATTACGACAGAGCCAGCTCATGTCAAGGATGCTCTGTCTCGCATTGTTGTTGAAATAGCCAAGCGTGAGTGGCCGCAAGAGTGGCCAGGTATGATGGATGATCTAAACAGCATCTATACACAAGGGGTATGTCAGTCATTGTGGCTAGTTTTTACATGCGAAAGCAGCTACTGCTTTCAGCGAGTCTTAACCATCGCAATTCTGTCTGTCTGTCTGTCCATCCATCTGTCTGTCACACAGGTGGATCAGTCAAAAACGTTGCCAGCTAGAATTACCAAATTTTCACCATCGGCCGCCCAGAAGACTCTAGTTTCAAGAATTGTAAAGCTTTTGCAGAATGAGGGCGCTAAATGAGAGTGTTGGGAAAAATTTGCAATTTTTAGCCAATAAGTCTCTGTATCTCAGAAACGGTGTGAGATGGGGCCCAAGTTACCATTAATCATTAATAGGAAGTCATACACTGGCTCTCGATTGCCACTGAATTCAATGACATTGGATGACCTTGAACGCCAAAATAGGGGGTTTTATGGATTTTTTGGCAATTTCGGGCTACGACACAAGTCTGTATCATTCACAAGGTGGCGACACGCAACTATCGTTATGTGATCCAGATAGAGAATTTGGTATTTGTATATTAACTTAGCGTGAACACCCCAATTTTCAGCTAAACTACTGAACAGGAATTGTTATAGGCTTTTGCGCGTCTCATAAGCATTAGCTCAAATTTCTCGTGTGAAATGTAATTGGATGAACAGAAACTTTCGTTTGTCCAGTTTCTTACAGCTGCTATTCGCTAGAGCAGACGTTGCTCCAGTGATGGCATAGAACTTCAACAAATCGTGGGGTATGAAGGTAACTGTGACTAGTTTAGTTGGAAGTAATTAGATTAACAAAAACCATGATAATAGACAGTTGCCATGTAATAAAACATAAATTGTTCTGACGACATCAGTGGTTGCCAGGAAGCATCAGCAAATTAATACTGTGAGAAAAAGATTGTAGTTTTGTGAATGTTTATAGTTTATGCATTCAGTACACTTTTTTTGCGGGTGAAGTTTGTGAATGTTTTGTTGTCAGCCGATACAGACGTCGCTGGTGCTGCTGATATTTCTGCGACTGGTTGAGGACGTGATGATGCTGCAGACTGTGGTACCAACACAGAGACGACGAGATATTCTCACTGCCCTCACGGCTGTCATGCCGTCGCTGTTTCCATGCTTTGTACATACTCTCCGTACTAGCCTTGATCTCTATTGCACCAAGGTAAAATTGCCGTGTCGCTTCTGAATTTTACGAGCTGTCCTAACTTGCTTACTTATGGTGCATTGATCAGTTTTTTTATTATTATGGGGTGTAATTACTCTGACCCAGATGTCCATCTATTTGTGTCTGTCTGTTATCAAAATGACACAGGCCAGGATCACTAGATCTTCACTGTCAGCTTTGTGGAGAGCCCTAGGCTCTACTCTGCTTCAGGATCTGTAAAGATAAATGTACAAAACGTAAGTTTATACACTTGTTAATGGCAACATTCAAGGACTTGCACATCAAAAACAGCAAAAATTGCAAAAGGAATGGTAGTTCCCGGAAGGCCTTATGTTTTGCTGCAGTTTTTTCTTCTTTTTCTCAACACAAGATCTCTGAGGTCCCTCGGCCAATCGCCACCAAATTTTGCCACATGGGCGGAAGCATGTTCAATTTTTTCAAAATTTGGGGCCTGCCCTCACCCCAAGAAAAATTGAGGGCTAAAAACATGCTTGATTTGGCCCAATTTCGGATTTTTTCCTACTTTGAGCGCAAATATCTCTGGAACGGATAGAGATATCAAAGATCGGAAAACTAGGTGACTGACAGTGTTTCCTTCTGCATTCAACGAAAAAAGATCAGTGAGATTTGGTCCACTAACCACGGAGATTTAGAGTTGCAATTATACCCACAAAATCAACTTTTTTTGGAAAACCATATTTCACTCTTTGGGTGGTGCTGTGCCTCGAAATTTTTATACGCACCATAGAATGACCAAGGCTTGCTAGTGCACATCGTGCCAGGGATGGGGGTTCCCCAACAATTTATTTACAAAAGAGGGTCAAAAATTAACCTAAAATGATGCGTTCTAGCCTCTATAACTTTGGAGCAAGGAGAGTAAACTCATGAAACTGTACCATGTGACGTGTCACTAGTGAGGGTGATAAAGCTGATACAACTTTTGGAGGGCACCGCTGCCTCAGAATTTGGGAAGACAAAAAATGTTTAAAATTGGGCACAATTTAGGACAGTCTTTGAGTTTGGCTGCGAATATCTCTGGAACGGATGGAGATATCAACAAGCAGTAAACAGCTTTATCTAAGGCCATCCATCCTCCATTGAACAAAAAATTGGGTAACTTTTGGACCACAAACAAAAAAGATATAAAGGCTAATGTTTACCAACTCTTTAAGTCGACAGTGCGCGTTCTGCATATGCTAAGGCATTTGATTTTGGGCCACATGACTTTGCTGCCAGGGAAATTTCAACTCCCTAAACTTTTCCCCCGATCGGACTTACTGTGCTGGGTGGCCTCACGTTGTGCTCTGCCCCATATTTCTAGTTCATCCGGCATTGGTGAGTAGCAAGTGATTCAAGTAGCATCGTTGAACATGCGTGTATGTGTGCATTGGTGTAGGATGGTCGCTGGTCGGAAGCATTGGTAGTGATGCTGGGTGTGGTTGAGCTGATAACAGCTCTCGGTGATTGGGTCAGCATGACACTACTGATGGAGGATGCTGGCATGCTGCTGCAGCTGCTCACTCAGATGCTCGGTCTGACTGGAGACGTTGCTGTCCAGCTGCCAGCGGTCGAGTGCCTGCTGGCCATTACTTGTAGAAAGGTTAGTGGTCACTCAGTCACTGATACGGCCTGTATATCAAGTAGCGTTGACAGTTACAGCGTTCAAAGCAACAAGTTTGTACATTGCCCATGTGTCATAAGAGATAAAGAAAATCACGTGGGACTGGAAGACATCGACATAGGGTGTGGAGATGATGTGTTCGGCTAGAGTGTTCCAGACATGAGCAGTGGTGACTGAAACAGCTCAGTCGCCGACAGGTGTGGTTAACTTAAGTAGGGTTGTTAAACGAAGTTCGGATTTACGAACTTCAAATTTCATATTCGTTTTTCAGCCCTTTGATATTCGAATCCAAGCATCACAAAGACGCAGGTGGTGTTGCCTTGAAAGTGGAGCGCTGCTACTTTAGCGGTGCACTGTGTGATGATTTCTTTGTTCTCTGCCAGTCGTCAATTCAAGCAACTCCCGCCTCGTGTTTGCTTGATTGGTGGACGCTATATATAGTGCCTTTGATGTCCAAAAGGAAAGTAGGTATAGTTGATGGCGGAGGGCGTCGCGCGGGGCCGAAAACAGTTTTTTGAGTCCAAGATCGTGGTCTCGACTATCGAGTAGCTGCAAGTACAACAGAGATAAAGTTTTGGTCATGGTGTTGGTTTTGAAACGAATATATTGTTCTTGGTTTGGACCAGAACCGTTGACAATTTCAAGACTTATTTGTTGATTATTTGGCCTTTTATGAAGTATCTTTATAGGCCTAGTAGTTAACTAGTTATATAGTCAGAATAATAATTATGTTTATGTGGTTTCCTTTGGCATTAAGTATAGCACACATTGCGTACTCTGTACAAAATGTGTGAATTGTGAGAAAAAGTGTTCGTAATACTTAAACACCAACGTTCACGTTTGGTTTCTAAATGAGGCCCCCTCCACCACCTCGCCACCACTACACATACCGTCCCAACCCAGGAAACAATGAAACTATACCTACTGTCCCACTACCGTTTGCTTACCCCTCCCCCTCCTCTCCCTGCATACCACCGCGGCGTTCAATTACTCTTCATCTTGCACTGCACTCTTGGCGCATGTTGTATACTGATGCAAGCTATCAAAGTGGCCCAGACACAGAGCACATCAATCAACGGCAACAGAGGCGACATGGCTTGACGTCCTGGCTGATTGCACTGTTGATAGACTGCTTCCTGGCGTGTGGTGTGCGTGCTGTGACTTTCATCTCGCTTCACAGTGCAGACATCAAGTGCAAATTGCTTAAGCTTCTCTGCAAGGAAGTTCGAATTTAATTCGAATTTTAGCAGTCAAAATTCGATTTGGTAAAAAAACGAATTTAACATTTCTAAACTTAAGTTTTGCTAAGTATAGCTAACTGAGTCTGATGTAAAATACCATGCCCAGTTGGAGTCAGAGTCATGGAACGATTTAGCAAATTGTTGATTGAGTAATCTGCATCATTGAGCTGTGTAGGGAAGGGCGGAAGATCGTAAGCCACTGATGGTTTTATTCAGTGAAGAGGCATTGTCATCCATGTTGAACGTTTGTCGGTGGGTGCTTTGCTGTCATTTAGAAATAGGATTGCTGTATTTAGTGAATAGTGAATTAATTAGTAGGGCCCTCAGTTTTCCGTGGAAAAGTTGGCCAAATTCCGTGGGCCAGTTTGCAAAATTCTGTGGCTTACTGAGGGCCCTACTAAGTTTACTGTTTCATCAACTGTGATCACATTCTTTTCAGTAACTGCATGCTTCAGTCTACCAGTATGGTGCTTTAGGACGATGCTGCTTGTTTCCCAAATCTATGTTAGTACTATTTCCAGTCTTTCCCTTTTGCAGTTTATCTTCAAAAATCCTGCCATTATTCTATGAAAACTGTATTTTTGAACAGATTCAAGTTCTTAATCAGAGCCTTGTCTTTAGTGCTAAATGGCATATTACGTCGCCGGTATATCGCCACTGCATTAGAAATTAATATTTAAGACAATATCATCTGATTTTGTTTACGAACATTAGAAATGTATGTAAAATTAAACATAATTTAATTTTTTTATGAAAATTAGTAAAAATTGTTTCAGAAAATATTTTTTGCATATGTATTATTGTTATTTTAATGATTTTTGAACAATTATGTTTCACATGATAGTGCAGCGACAGTTAAAGTGTGGTAGGATATTTAACAACGGCATTATTGCCAGTTGTCCACAGTATATGTCAGTGAAGTAATTTTAAAACTCGGTTAATATTTGGAGAGGATATGGAAAACAATGAAGTGGGACGTTTTTGGGACACAGTATATATATATGTTTTGTACTTTTAATTGGAGCATTTTGTGTTATTTTTTGCTGCTACTATTATGTGATGAATGAAGGTTTTTAGATTGTGTGCTGAGCAGAGTTACGTATGACTTGCCAGCTGATGAGAAGAACTACTTGTTGCTGAAGAAACTCGGTCTTCTGTTGGTTTCTTTGGGAAATCTGCTTTCTTCACTTTGGGTCTGTTTTTGTCAGAACTTACTTGCAATATCGCATCACTGGTTAAAATTCCTTTGTTTCTGATAGTGGTGTGCTTCGTAAATTTGCAGTGAGATGTGTTTCGACACCTGACCTTATTTCACAACAATGGTTAGGGTATTTCAGGTTTACCATCGATGCGATGAAATTACGAATGTATGAAAAAAATTTATGCTACTTAGTGCGTAATCGATTTTGCAAAACTGAAACCAGTTTTGAGTTTGGGTTTGGGTTTCAGTGTGTAAATGGATTGCACAAAACCAGTTTTTATGCAAACATGCAATGGGTTGTGTCACCGCGTGATATGATAATGATACTATTGCAGTTTTTGTTCAGTGAAAACCAGTAAGATGTGTTACCAAACGACATTTGCAATTTTACGGTGCATGACTGTTTTATTTCACAATATTGCAAACTTTTTTTCAGTCAGTATATCTAATTTGGCTTGGCGATGGATACGAAGGGTTAGGCCTATATGTGTAAAACAATGATCTTGTTAAACAAACACATTTACCACACACACATACGAAAATATATGCCATATGACACCATTACATAAATATATAATGCTAATGAATTTGTCTCAATTTTGGTCTTATTTACGTCTTATCCTGCACAAGTAAACAAACGAAAACTTGGTTTCAGTCAGTGAAACCTGGTCCAGAGACGGTTTCACCAGTTAACTCCAGTTTCATGAAACTGTTAGCGGTTTCCTTAATGGATTGCAGAAAACTGCTACCCTGAAAGGAACCGGTTTCAGTTTTTGCTAAATCGATTACGCTTTTAGTAATCGAGATAATCAAGATATGTAATTGATATACAGCCAGCATGTAGTTTTTTTGCATGTGTGTTACATACATGGAATGAAGAGTGTTAATGAAATGTTCCAGTTCATTTTGCACCACCCTGTTTTTTTGGTTTTGGTTACTTAGTCGGCAGGGCCCTCGAACTGGGGCATCGCATCGACGGGCTGCGGTGTGTGAACAACTTGCCTGGGGTTGTTACCTGATAGTGGAATGGCTCGTATTCGAACCCCCAATCTTTCGATCATTGGGTTCGACATGCATTAGGCTATCAAGCCATACGACCGTCAAGCCACTCCTGTGCTAAACTTACTGTAGTAACTGGACGCCCTGCAACACTGTGTGGTGCATATGTTTGCTGTTTATCAGGGTGCTTGTCCAGACGTTACTGAACCGTCAACATTCAGTGATTATCTTCAGGCACTTCTCGCATTTACACAGCACCCAAGTCAGGTAACTGTACATAGCCTGTGACCAGAACTGCTGGCATACTGATCCAGTCAGTCCAAGGTGATTGCTGTTAAAAGAGCTGACCATCCAGCTGATTTGGGTTTCGATTTATGTTAGATGAATTGGATTTGACCCTTGCTAGCTCCACATTTTGCAGCAGAATAATGCAGCAAACTTATCATACATATATATTTTTTCCACGAATTACTGTAAGTTTATAGCCAGCTTGAAGTGTGAGAAGCCTAGAAGCCTTCGTAATGTTGTTTTCCAACAGCATAGGCAATAGACAACATAAATATGTTGAGCTGCTAGTTTGTTTTGACTGCATGAATGTTAACAAAATGAATACCTAGTAGGGTTAGATGATATATAGATGATATATACACATTCACAGAATTTACGAAAGCTGTGCATTTTAGCATCTTTTTACATGTGCTGGACTTTCGTGATGAAATTCGTTAATTTTTGATGTTGAACATTACAGCTTGAACTGCCTAGAGCTTCTTCAGTTACTCAGTTTTTGAATGCGACAGATGTCGGGCTGATGTTCGTTGCTCAAGTGCTAACATTGTGCAAACAGTTTTAAAACTGCAGCTGCTTAGAATGATGGCCATTCATTGCTCAGTGAAAAACTAAACAAGTGATTTGTGATTACTAGAGCTGTCGAAGCGTTAATTTTTTAAATGCATTAATGCACTGCATTAATTTTTTTAACGCATTAATCAATGCGTTATTAACGCACCCAGGCGCATCGAGAAGGAGAGTAGGGGGTAAGTTACCCCGAGCCCCGCGACGTTTGGGGGCCCGCCTGTAGAATGTAGAAAGTTAGAAACACATTTTAAATGTATAATCAACAATAACTGCCATCGTTGCTATCATAGAAATCTGTTAGCCTGTTGTCGAAATAATTATTTATTTACAGTAGTGATAGAACGACAACTACATTTTAGTTACTTGAATTCATTCGATTGGCAAATAACCGCAGTTTAACGGAATATTGGAACTTTTATTTCATTGAATTTAGTAAATTAACATGAATTTACATATGTGCATTAATTTTTTTAATGCGCGTTAATTTTTTAACGCATTAATTAATGCGTTAATTTGACAGCTCTAATGATTACGATGTGAAAAGAGAATATTTTTTTACTTTTTTGTGTGGCTTTGTGGTGTAAGGGTAGCACATCAGACTGGTGACTGCGAGGTTGCTAGTTTGACTCTCGCCCTGTGCACTGCCAGGTAACAACATTGGACAAGTTGTTTACACATGTGGCTATGTTCACCAAGCAGTATAATTTGGTACTGGTCAAAGTGCGGTGACGCTGTGCAGCTGGGACGGTAACTGTAGGTCTAGCATTGCACTGGCCGTGCGTCACTGACTCAGTGGCCTATCCACTTGCAGGCTCAATGGCCATAGAAAGGAAGATGAGCACCCCACCTGTGCCTCTTGTGGGGTATGGCACCTTTACCTTCACAATAGATCCTATTACTGCTAATTTGGCACTTTTTAATGCATCCTATGCCTTGCCTTGTTCACTTTTTTTCATCATGATTTATCTGTACAGCTATAACTGTGAGTTAGCTGAGTGTGAGAGCGTTATGTTATTGGTGTGGGTAGTTTCTCGTGAGCCTGGTACAGCCAGCATGGATCGCGTTTCTGTCTCATGAGAAGATGTGTCAAAGTGACGTTCTGCTGAAGTGTATTCTGCCACTGATGCAAGCTGTCAGCAAGTCACTCATCAAGGTTTCAATCTCGACTTTTTAATTTTTTTGCGTTACATTGCATGACATTAGTATTCTTGTTTTTCGCTGTTTTGTTTGTACCGGTGTTGCTAGAAAGATGATACTGGGAATTTTTAATAAGCGGCTGTCATGTTAATGTTTCATTGTTTCGTTGCTTTATGCTTTTCAATCTCTCTGTTTGTCTTGTTTGTTCTTCTGTTTGTTTCAGTTTTTGTTTTTTTTTGTTTATCAGTTTATATATCTGTTTGTCTCTCTGTTCATGAATCATAAACAGTCTCATGTAGAGGGCTTGAATTTAGTGGACGGATTGCTTGTAACACTTATCAGTGTTGATACGGTTTCTTTGGTCGTACACCAAGATAAGCAGCTCGGGGAAAGTTTGGACACGAAATGCAATTTCTGTTGAAAGTTCAGATTTGATGAGAATGATTTACAGGACACAGATAGCTGATTGAATGATGAAGGGTAACTTTTCACAGGTCAAGGTTATGATGCTTAGAGTAGTCTGTATATAATCAGAATATAATAGGTTCGGTTTATAAGAAATGAAACTCATAAAATTTTGTATTGAGACACTGGTATTGATGGTGCATTTTTAAAAATTAAATAAGTCAGGATTAAGGTCCATGAGCCATCTAACGTTTATTCACGGTATGGCTAAAAGTAAAAAAGAAATTATTACTCAGATTGAAAAACATGATAAAGATGAAAAAGTACACAGCACAAAAGAGCAAGAAACGCACCTAATAGGTGTTTTTATTTGTTTTATTCATTTTTATAAGTTTGTATTGAAGGTTGGATTTCCATCTGCAAATGATTGTCCAGCGTCTGAGTTTTCACGCATGGATTTTGACAGTGACGAAGAGTTCATTGTTTTCCACAGCAGTAAGTCTACACTGAGCCACATTCTCTTATATCTTGCTCAAGTTACTTTGTTGCTTTTAGAATTATAGTGACAGTTTTAGTTATCGACTGCATTTTGCGTGAGTAACAATTTTTAAAAAAAATCATATTTTTCAATTTTAAATTTTGATGTTTAACTTTTTGAAAATTTAGCAATTAATCAATCAGTTTCTAGGAAACATATGTTTTTATTTGTTCACTTACTCAGCTAACAGCTATCTCAAGTGCAGTGATATGCAATCACTCAGTGGTTTTCGTCGAGTTTTTTAAGCTCACTAGAAAGTTCACATCGCTTGGAGTGAGTGTTAATTATTTGTTGGTTGTGGCATATACGTGTAGGCTTATGTAAATGATCGGACAAGGAGTAAATTGCAAAAACTGTTTAGCTGACTTGGGCACCATTGCAGAAAGTGCACAGAATTACAAGTTGCGCAGAACGGTGTTTGTGGGTGCTATGTTGGTGTTCTGTGACCATGTGTGCTATCTGACAGAACTGAGAATCGACTCATCGACTGTGATTCGTAGTGCAACAGCAGTCTGTCCTGACCTGGCCGTGCAGCTCATCATGCAGTCAATTGGCGAGCAGATGCAGCAGGCTGAACCGCAGCAGCCTTCGCAGACAAGTAACTATTTCGACACCATGGGCCATAAAAAATGTGCCACTTTACTTTTGTTCATATCTTCGCCAGTTATTGACCGCTTTTCAAAATTCTTCCACTGGCACACTCTGCAGACAATTTGCAATAATGTGATTATTATATATCCCACCACATGGTAAATGTGTCTGTACACTACCTTGTGAAATATAAGTGTAAGCAGAAACTAACAATAATAACAAAATTTTAGGTTAATGAAAAAACGCTTCAGACCAACATTGCGATGAATGATTTGTATGGCACTAGACTGTGTTATCCCACACAGTTTAGTGCCATACAGACCATTTGCTGCAATGTTGGTCTGAAGTGTTTTTTTCATCATGGTTGTAGATAGAAAACAGCACAAATCACAATTTAATAATTCAAACATCACCATTACACAATGTCAGGAGAATTTTGCTGACTGTGTAATGGTAAAGTTGGAATTATTAAATTGTGATTTGTGCTGTTTTATATCTACAACCACGATGTCACCCTTACACTGTATATAAACTGAACAGTTTTTTTACATAAATTGTGGATATGGTTTAATGATGATGGCAAGGAACATAGTGATGACATGTGACTGTTGTGGTTGTTAATGTGGCAAGTCTCATGATAGCACCAAGTACAATCTCGACTTTTGCATTGTGCAGTAGTAATAGCAAACAACGATATTTGTGATGCCGTCATCATGGCACAGCCACTGCAGGAGTTTAGCCGCTTCATTCGATGAATATACAACAGCACTCTTTTAGCTGCCACTTTCTTTCTCTTTTCGTAAAGTCAGTATACTGACAGAGTGAAGTATATATTTTATACGACATATGTTTTTTCAAAAAACATCGAATGCACTGAACTTGTCTTGCAGAACCGTCTGCAGCTATCAGACCTGTTTGATGTATTTTGTCGGTAGCCAAGTCGGGTCGTCGTCAGCATCCTGCAGCACTGCACTGGGAGGCTTTGAGTCTTTTCCTAGAGAATGTCATGTCCCGTGCTCTGACATCGGACAAGGCAACTAATGCCACCGAGGCTGCGACGTCACTGCTTAAACAACTTCTCTCATTCGCATCTGCTGTATGTACGGCGTACACACTAGTTATCAGTTACTACTAACTACTGGCATGAAGTTGCATCTTCTGTGCTGATCTGCTATAACTACACTGTGAGGCATAAAAAAACACACTAAAATTTTTTTCACCATAACTTGAAGAAGGGTTATTCAATTTTAATAATTTATGGTATATGTATTCCTGACACAACTGGACATCAAATGACTATTCAATTTTCCACCTCACCCAACGTTTTCTTCTGCACTACCTGGGAAAAACAGTGCAGTAGTCATATGAGCATTATTCAGACAGATGTTGAGCCAAGTTGCGGTAGAGTGTTTTAATGGCATACTTATTTTTTTTCTATTATTGACACACGAGAAATACATTTTTAGGTAGCAGTAGATATTGTTCACAACAGAGCTAAATGGAGACGTGTAGTAGCAGTCTTGTTAACATTTTCACGTGCCATAGCAGCTACTGCTTTCAGGGCATCTTAGCCATCGCAGTTCTGTCTGTCTGTCTGTCCATTCGTCCCTCTGTTCATCTGTCACACGGGTGGATTAGTCAAAAACGGTGCAAGCTAGGATCACTAAATCTTCACTGTCAGCTGTCTGGAAGACTTTAGTTTCAGGAACCGCAAAGCTTTTCTATAAATTCGAAGGGGGTCACCTCGAACGAGGGCGCTAAATGAGAGGGGGTGGGCAAAATTTGCGATTTTTGGCCAATAAGTCGCTGTATCTCAGTAACGGTTCGAGATAGTGCCTAGGTTACTATTGATCATTAATAGGAAGTAGTACACTGGCTCTCGATTGGCGCCGAATTCAGTGACCTTGAATGACCTTGAACGTCAAAATAGGGGGTTTATGGATTTTTTGGCGATTTCAGGCTGCAGCGCAAGTCTATATCATTCACAAGGTGGCGCCACACTACTATCGTTATGCGATTCAGATAGAGAATTTGGTATTTGTATATTAACTTAGTGTGAACACCTCAATTTTCAGCTAAACTACTGAACCGGAACAGCTGTAGGCTTTCGTGCGTCTCATGAGCATTAGCTCAAATTTCTTCTTAATAATGGAAGTGAGAGAATGAAGAAGAAGATTGTTATTATTGTGTGCTGTGTAATTTAATTTATTAACTTATGTTGTTATGTGTCTGAAGGATCCGGTTGTCACTTCTTCAGTGCTGTCATGCATATCAGCTCTGTTTCCAGTCGTCTCAAGTTCTCTCGATATCATTCCAAGTATTATTGATCGGGTCAGTAGTGTGTCTGGCTACTAATAATTTACCATTACACAGTTATTAGAATAGTTCTGCTGAGAGTCTGGAATCGTGATGTTTGGATTTTTGTAATGGTGAAAAGCAGGGATGTGGTCTCGGTCGAGACATCTTGGTCGAGACGTCTCGGTCTTGAGACGTACTAACGTCTCGGTCTCGGACCGATGTGTCTCAGGTCTCATCTCTGTCTCGGAGCAATATGTCTCGGTCTTGGTTCAGTAGGTCTTGTCTCGGATCTCGAGCTATTGCGTCTCGTCGAGACGTTTTGTGCAGGCGCGTGACGTGCGTACTGTAGCTGCAGTTAAAGCGGTACTAACCAGCACGATATTTGTGGCTTAGACATATTCGTTTACAGTGTTTTTTTACTCTCCCATTTACTTATTTAGCATGAAGCAGAATTATGTCATGTCACTTTTTTTGTCGTAAAATGATCAAGTTGCAATGAAGATAAAGTGTATGATGTCAGAATGAATACTGTCAGCCAAATGTAGAAGACGTATAAGGCTATAATCAGCTGTAGTTTACTAATTTCAGTTGCTTGTAAATTGTGATAAACATAATGGCTTATGTCTACTGCACTGCAGTTGCAATTCTTTATGGTGCAAGCCGTTAATTATTCAGTGATAATTGTTAAAATAAACTGCAAAAACCCACAGTATCACAAATAGAAAGCGCTTACCATGGTGTTAGTTAATTATTTCGTATAATTTTTTTTCATTGTCAATGTGTTTCACCATATGTCACGGAAAATGTCTCGGCGAGACGTTGAAGCTCTCGAGAGTCTCGGGAGCTTTGAGGTCTCAGCCAGCATCTCGGAAGCTGCAACATCTCGTCTCGTCTTGGACAAAATTTTGAACGTCTCAGTTTTGTCTTGGTCTCGGCTCAGAAGGTCTCGTGCACATCCCTGGTGAAAAGTAATCTTTGCAGTTTTACATCTCTAGCTACAGTGTTATCTTATAGAGTTTATATAAGCTGACAGTTAGATTTTAATGCTTTTTCTGCCTGTGTGACTTAGGTATTGGTAGACTGATGGATGTTAAGCAACTTGGTAGATCACACTAATTACACATACACTCCGGCAAATAGGCAAGTAGGCAGATTAACTCCAAATAAGGAAAGAGGGGCATGAAATCGGCATCGGTTAGTATATCTGAAAGGCGAGATAAATTTGACTGTCTTACTTTGATTTTATGATGTATGTCAGTTGAAACATCAGCACTACAAATGCGGCTATATTGATATACCATAATATGGGTTTTGCTTGTCTGTCCGTCTTGTACAAGCGCCTAACTTGAAAACAAACTGGTGCTGATTAATCAGAATTAATGGATCGTTAACCTTGGCAGGTGTTATCAGTTGCCTGTTTTCAGTTTAACAGATCAGTGCTCAAACTTACTGGACATCAGAATTCTCAATCAAACGATGCATATCTCATGGAGAAATTTCATAGTATAAACACATGTATTTGGTATTGTGAACGGTTTTATGCTAGCCGATGCAAAAGCGGATTTTCGGTTCAAATTCAGAATAACTTAGTGCTGAATGCACATAGCTAGGTGGACAGCTACATCTAATGTTGGCAATGTGGCAACATCTTTGCTTTTTAACGTAATCACCATTTGTTAGTGAGCTGTTATTTGCCATGTTGTGGAAGGTGAAATGGAGCCGTGTTGTATGGTAGTCAGTGCATGTGCTGGTAGATATTTATGACGGTTGCATTTGCATTGCCGGGAGAGACAAAAGCTGTAAGGTCCAAGTCCGTGAAGAACGTTCGTCGGCATGCAGCATCCATGTTCATCAAGCTTTGTCGACTCTGTCCTGCAGCACTGCTTGTTGGTTTTGTTTGTGTGTTTCTGAACTATTGTATTATTAATATTGATTGTGTTGATTTCAGTGCTTTTTTGCTGTTGTTTGGATGGAAGGGGCATATGTGTGTAAAAAGTACTGATTGTTTTTTCTTTTTTCTCTCTCTCTTCCATCAAGAAAATGGTCTGGAACCTGGGGGAATGACTCGTTCTCTCTCAGTAGGGTAAGGATCATTTAATTGGTCTCTTCCGCTCTAAGACGTCTTTCCAGCACCTGGTTTAATGTCAGAGTTCCTTCCACAATGGCTACCAAACCACTTTAACTAAGAAACTACTCATTCACACGATGCACTGGCCCCATTCATATCTATGGTCTTGCAGGGTAGACTGGTGTCTGGCTGAGGGTTAGGTGTCAGATCTGGGAGATCGTCGCCATCCTTTGAGCCTTGTTAAGCATGTACCATCAATGAGTAATATCTCTGTGTTGAATTTTGCAGCCTCGGTTTGAGCACCTGTATCAGCGAATGCAGGCGGTCGCAGATGGCGAAGCCGAGTTGTCACAGATGGAGAAATGTACGCTGAGTGAGGGGCTTATACTCATCAGGTCCGTTTATTTGATGCATCAATACTAGCATGTTATTTCATTGCATTGAAACGTAAGTTAGCAAGATTGTGTGCTGCTTCAATTGTTCCGATTTTTTGATGCCTGGTATTTTTTGGCCATTGTTGCAATTTATATCTGAACATTTTATACCTAGTACCGTAGATCTTAAAATAGTACCGTCTAACCAACTGAGGTTTTTGGCAGGCCCAGTAATGTAGAACTCACTGCCAAGACATTTGCACGATTCTGTTTACGCCATTTCCATCTTTGATGATTACTTTTTTTCTTTTTTGAGTAGGCTTACTGACAGACAGGAAATTAGATGCTGTTCTGGTATTGTTGTGCTCTATATAAGTTGATGTTTTGCTTACTCGCTTTCTAGATTGTTGTAATTTTATGGTTGAGTGTTTATACATGTAAGTGCTTATCTCATTACGTGCTCTGTGTGGTCATCAGTGTTGTCAGTCATTGTGATATGTTTGCCGCAGCAATCAGATGAATAACTTTGAGAAGCAGGAAATGTTTATCAAGGAAGTTCTTCATCCGCTGAGGGAGTTCTGGCTGTCTGATGTTTGTCGCGAGTGAGTCAAGTATCATCTTACGTTAGAGTTGATCTTTATCATGTTATCCTCAGCTACTGTTTTATTTGATGGCATGTAAATGTAACTGAATAACTTCCTGACATATAGCAGAACCTGCTGGTAATGCACAGCTAATGTGCAGGTCTTCTTTGAGTCTTCTGCCAAATGTCGTGTTTGTGGCAGTCATTTCTGCCAGTACTATCATCTTCAGCTCCTCACTTCATGCTCTTGTAATCCTAGCTTGTGATGTTGCTGAGCATATGCGGGTGCTTTCATTTTCTCTTTGCTTTGTTGCCCATCGTCCACCCCTGTCTTGTGTCCCATAACACTGTTTTCTCAAGTGTGTTCTGTCTATCGAATTTTAACAATTTGGTTAAATTCATGAATTTGACCAATTTTAAAATGGTAAATTTTCACTGTACGATTTTGTTGATTGGTTTTATCAAAAAGTCATTTGGCTTCGTGATGCTTTGTAGCTCTGAGATTTTATTAAGAGTTAAATCATCATCCATGTGATTTTTTGGCTCCGAGATGATTAACTGAATAGCAACAAACACGATTGGCAATTATTCTCTCTCAAAATGTCAGACGTGTCTTGGATATCACGTAAACTTTATTATAGCATGTGTTTAAATTGTCCTCCTCCAGCACGATTGCAAGCAGTAGACGTTGACACCACTCACCAACAGCTTGTTCAGTAACTGCATGTCTCAGAGTAGCCCACTTGCCATTGATGCATCATTTCAGTTTGTTGATTTACGATCTTAAAATGAAGATGAAGTAACAGATTTTCGATGATTTTGTGGTCTCAGTAATTTTCTGAGCTGACACCTGTGCCACCCAATATGAATTCATTGTTGTCAACGGCTAAACTATGATTTCTGCATTTCACAAGGTAGTGTAGTGACAGTATTAAGGTGAGGTGGCTAAAACTACAGTCATTTGCAACAATTTTTCTTGATGTTGCATGCCAAAAATTATCAAAATTTGCCAGTGTTTCACGGAGCTAGTCAAAAAATAAAAGTGGTACATTTTTATGAATCACAGTATTTTTACATTTTTATGGATTGCAAAAAGAATCAGTTTTTTTGCTTTCCAATATCTCGACATTTCTACTATGTAGCGACCTTCTAAATGCAAACAGTGAATGCCTTTTAAGTTGTCTGTTACTGCAACCTTGCTGACCGCTAGCTTAAAATACCATATGTTAACGGCGATACCTAGCAGATGTTTGGCATTGGTCGGTTGGCCATTGTTACCTTTGCCAATGGTGGGGTTATGTGATAACAGAATTTGTTGTTTTGTCAGCAGGATTGCACAGAAACTTACAGGGGGATTTGGCTGAAATTGTCAGGGAAGGTTAGACTTGCCTCAACTATTTTGGTGGTACAGATACCTGGCAAATGTGACGAAAAAGATCGACATAGTATTGGCAGAGGTTTGTGGTCTCCGACTGGACTTCCAGTTGGAGTGTTATGATGATTACAGCGAAGCGATATGTCATTCACTGTGCATGTGTAGATCTCTGAGGTCCGTGGATAAGTTCATCAGTTTTATAGGACTGGACAAGCCGGCAGTTGAGCCAGGGGCTGACGACCTCTGTGGCATTAACCGATCACAGGTTTGCATTAATCATCATCATCGGTGTTGTCGTAGCACATAGACAGCTGTGGTCCATTGCAATAATTCAGGGTATTTGCAGTCAGCAGTCTTGTTCTACACAGCTCAGTTGGATTGCTGTAACCAAGCTGTTGAACTCTCCTGTTTGTCGTCATCGTCATCGTCATCATCATCATCATCATCAAATGGTCTCCGTAATAATCATTATTTTTGGAACCAGCTTATTCGCATGAACTTTATGCAACTAAATTTAACGTGCAAGGTGTAGCACAGGTCTTAGGCTGCTATATGAAACAAAAAATTTGAGCTAATGCTCACGAAACGCACAAAAGCCTATTCCTGTTCGCAAACTGTCGGGCTATCTACAGCCATTTCATCGCAGTTCATTCTTGAAGTGTGGGCTGCAGCCGAAGATCACAAAAATCAATAAAACCCTTTATTTTGGAAGTTCAGGCTCTTTTATAATCACCAATGTTGATAACGACTGAAAAGCTCGTCACTAGTGCTTGTTGTGATAGGCAGCATGCAAATGGTGATCTGCAACCGTTTTCACAAAAGACTAGCCAACAACAGCAAAATAACGACTTTTACGGGGGTACCTTTTTTGATGTCCTCACGTGCAGCTTTCCTTGAATCTAGAAAATCGAGACTTGGACCATCGAAATCTACGTTCAATGCCGAAAATTTCCTGTGCGGCTTGTCCATGTCTATCTCTATTGATTTGGGCACAATTTGCTTTTGAAATGTGTCTCACAGCTTGAAATTGCCAAAAAGTTTATAAAAACCCTTATTTTGGCATTTAAGGTAATCCAAGGTCCTTGAATTTGGTGGCAATCGAGAGCCAGTTTACGGCTTCCTATTTGTGATTAATAGTAACCTAGGCCCTATCTCGCACCATTACTGATATGCAGCAACATACTGGCTAAAAATCCAAATTTTGACTACCCCTTTTCATATTTAGCACCCTCGCTTAGAGTGACCCCTTTTGAATTTATGGAAAAGCTTTACGGTTCCTGAAACTAGAGTTTTCCAGGCAGCCGACGGTGAAGATTTGGTGATCCTAGCTTGCGTCGTTTTTAACTGATCGACCCATGTGACGAAGAGACAGATGGATGGACAGACAGACAGAATTGCGATGGCTAAGACGTGCCAAAACAGTAGCTGCTTTCCTGCGTAAAAACAGCACACAGGCCAACACAGTGCTGTAACTTAATTAATACAAACCAAAACTTCAGCCACACAGTTATAAAAGCATAAAATTAAACGCTGTTAGTATTTACAAATTCTTTTGCCACAAATTGTATTTGAACGTTGATTTTTTTGCACCTTTGGTTGGCAACTTTTTCATGCAGCACTTTCTCTTCCTGCTGATGTTCTAAGCTAAAGTTTACAGTTGCCAAGCATTGTAGATGACATGATTGTTTAATGTTCAAATATTGTATGACTTTGGTGTGTGAGTGTATGTGCGGGTGTTTATGTTTGCAGATATTGTTCTGTGTGAGCTGTGTTCTTGCTGTTCTGAGGAGAAGTGCCGTTCCCAACAACTCCGATGTATGCATTCTTCGTCTGCTGCTTTCTGTGCATTTTACAATATTTAATTTGACACAAGCAGACAATGAAAATAGTAAAGAATGGTTGGACAAACAACTTTATAACATGTTGGCGCTGGCTGGACGTGTTAACTTGGTATAAATGTGATGATTTGATACAGTTAAAAAAAAGGTAAAGGCAGCCATGCCCCAGCTGGGGCGTAGGTGGTGTGCTCATCTCCCACTCGCGGCCGTTGAGCCCGTAGGTGGATAAGCCACTTGAGTCCATGACGCATGGCCAGTGCCACGCCAGACCTACGGTTACCTTCCCAGCCTCGGGCATCACCGCCCTTTGACCGGTACCAAATTATACTGCTTGGTAACAGAGGCACATGTGTGTGAACAACTTGCCTAAGGTTGTTACCCGGCAGTGTCCTGGTGCGGCGTCGAACCTGCGCCCCTGAGTGACCTCATGATTACAAGTCCAGCACGTTACCGTTAGACTACCGAGCCACACTCTTTGATACAGTTGCAGGGACTAAATGCATTAAAATGACTGCAGCCTTCAGTGCTAGATTGAATTAATCCAGTTTGTTAATACAACTAATCAATCTTATTAATCGTTAATCTTCATTGTTAGAATTTCTACCAATGCATGGTGGTGTTTTTCATTTGCTGTTAGAGCTATGTTATTATGGTTAGGGCTGTTGTGCAGTACCTGAAATTGGAGCCACGATAACGATATAATGTCAGGTATTGAGTATCGTGATACTATCGCGTTACCGGAATTGCATATAAAATGTTAGTAGTCACCCCTCCCCCTTCTATCTGGTGACGCTTTTTCAGATCTCTCGTTTGCAGTCATCCATTCAGCGCACTAAGACTACTGTCTAAGAGTTTTGGGCTGCCATTGTCGAAGTTCTGTTAGTAGTCATGCAAGATGCAAGATGAGGTCAAACGTCAACTTGAAACCAGAGATGCTCTGTTTAAACAGAACACTCATGTGCGAAGACTACTAATTTTATGAATACTTGCTGTACTGTGACTTGATTTTCTCGTTGCAGTGTGTCGTATTTGTCAACATTAGAGTAATTCAAACTGCATGGTATCATCACAGGTATCGTCGTCTAATGGTACTTGGCGGATGGCGGTATTGTGGCATCGCGATATACCGAGACCTCTTCGATACTGGTATCGATACGTTGGTACTTGTGATACTTATCAAGGTATCAAAGGTATCGCACAACACTAATTAGGTCTGGTTGATTTGACAGGCTGTTGTGGCGGGAGGTTTTGTGGCTGGAAAGACTGAGGCTGGTATGCCAATAATAAGAAATCCCGCAACACGACCAGTGATGGAGCTTCTGGACAATGTCCTCGTTCTTGCTAGGTAGGTACATGTTTTGTTGCCTCTGTATGGCTCCCTGGAGCTGTATAACAGGCCCAGTCTCTGGTTGCTGTATGGCATAGAAAGCGCTTAAACCAGGTTTTCTGTTTTACATTGTAAGTAAGCTGGTGTGCTTAGGTGAGTATGTTATTTGTGTGTCTGTGAGTGTGAGTATTTAGTTTTATTATCATTAACTAGTTTTTTTGACAGGCCTGTCATGTGATACCTGTACTTACTTACTTACACTTCAAGGCTTTGTGATCATGGTGAACACTGGAGAAAAATTGTTACTTTATAGCATTTGTTATATGTTGATGCTCAATGTTGATAGGACTTTGAATCTACTCTGGATGCCCGAGTGCATTTCCCGGTGTCACAGCGACTTTAAGGATGCATTTGAAATGACAGAAGCAGAAAAACTTCTAATTTTTGGTAAGTATCTGTTATGTCACTGCTGTACAGAGGTTCAACATGGCCTAAATAATAAGCATTGTTTCTAGAACCGTGTCGATAAATACTACTACTTCTACTGCATTGGTGGGTTTTTATGCTTTTTGCCAGAATGTAGTGTGGTCGGAGTCGGTAGTAATGCTTTAATGTTTAAATGTATCTCAGCCAGCTACTCAGTTATTGAATTTTTTTTTTTAATTTCAAATGGTGGCCATCTGTTATTTTGAGCTAGTACTTGCTGCTGCTGGACCATGCAGGAAGTCTTCTTGACGACCGAAAACTGCCCTTCATATTTTGGGTTGGTAGAGCTGGTAGTTGTAAATATATCACTGTTCGAAGTAGATTGAGCAAATTTGGCTTGCTCATTGTTTCAACCCCAAAACGTTTTCAGTTGTCGTCGAAACACTCGAAGGCACTTCCTTGCATGAAATTACATCATGAGCTCTCATGCATTAAAATTGCTTCAGTTTTTTTGTTGTAGAAAATGAAAGAAGAAGAGAAGGTACAAAATATCACGTGGCAGTTGTAATTCACGTATTTGCGGGATAGATTCTTGAGAACAGGTTTTATCCAAATTTAGCACATTGAGAGACATGGCAGATGTAATCATCTGAGTTAGTTTTGGTGAGGAAAAATTGAGAGGTTAGGGATATTCAGGGGTCGAGAGTTTGGCGTGTCTCATTGGAACAGCTTGTCACCCTTACTTCTGTGTTGTGCTACCGTGCAGCATGTTATATTTTATCTTGGATGTCGTGGGCTGGACAACAACCCTTTGCTGGCAGATTGTCTCAAGGACCAGACATTGGACTGCTGGTGTTTGCAGAGATAACACATGTGACTTGTAGGTTTACAGCCGGGCTCATTGAGTGAGAGTGCTGCTGTTACTGTCAAGACTCCCGTGGAGCGCATGCAGTCTTTCTTTTCATGCGCCTTTGAGTACAGGTACGGTCATTATTTCACATCATTATTTTGTGTCTTTCAGTTGATGATAGGAATTTTTTAAGAGTTGATGTTTTTTATGTCAATAGTTTCTCCGTGCCGTAGTATAGGCTCGTTCCGATATTTTGCTGCATGGCGTAAAAGGTTCCTAAGCCAGGTCTCAGTTTGATGCGTTTACCTAGGTTGGACGAGTGTGCCCATTTTGTTACCCATTTTTGTATTGTGTTTATGTGTTTATATTATTTGTTATTGCTTTTCGATTTGTTGTTGTTGTTAATTTTTGTGGATGTTTACTGTTTATTTTTGTTTTTCATCACCAGAACTAGTGATAAGCCATCAGATTAGAGTCAGGCTGAGATTTTGGACAATCTTCTGATTGCTGGAGTGTGATTTTTTCTACGTTATGATGCCTGCTCCAGTTTACAGTAGTGAAGACAGTGTGTTAATGTCATTGATTTGTATACTGCATTTGTCAGTCTGTTTTAAGTGGTCGTGCACATTTTATATAACCATTAAGGTGTGTGAATAGGTTTCGGGTTTTGCTATATGCTTATATTACAGCCTGGTGTTTGGCATTACATTATGTAATGAAGTGTCCATTTGTCAAGTAGAACTTGTTCAAAAATCGCTGGCCATTTTATCGTTGCATGATTTGTGCATGGCCCATTAGTTTAACTAGCAAAAATTCCTGCTTTATGGACAGGTCAACTCCATTATCCAGCAACTCAACCTCACTTCCCTTCTCCCCTGTGGGGGGAGGTGAGGGGCAAGGTGGGGCGCACGTACCTAAGGCCAAAGGTCAGGGTCCACGACTGTGCAACACGGAAGGCAGAACAAACAGACAGACAGACAGACATGCTATACGTGCATTATAATAAGATGTGTTGTTTGACTGTTGCAGTTGTATGATATTTGGCACTGTTGGTCAAACGATTGGCTGGCAGTTCTATCAGACTCCGAATCTGGCTTCAACGCTCGCTGGTTGTCTGTTTGCTCGCCTCCCTGCTCAGCCAGAAATTCGACTTCGTGTCATCTCGCGTATCCTTGGCAACTTTTGCTTCATCACTCCAGTGATAATCTGATGCAGATTTTACATTATAGCAGTACCCATGTGTTATTGGCTTTGATTTTGCTGCTGAACCCTTTTTCACGTAAATGTAAAAATGAAATCATTTCTGAGCCACAAGGCACTTATCTTCATTTCCTTAGCCCATAGCCAGACACCACCTTATTTGTTTACACCTCGCTTTCACTGCTTAATGTTTTAAGTTTTCACCATAGATTTTTTTTTGTAAACTGTTGTTATGTGTTGTATACTGTTTCACTAATCCATATGCATGGGCCAAGGAGGAGTAGTTTTTTAATAGTTTTGTTATTCTGGTGATTAAGGAGTTTATTGCCATTGCAGAACGTCATTCTGTCACGAGCTGCTTGCTTTTAGCAGTATGATACGTTAGCAGCCTTGACTGGATGTCACTAGGAGCATTTCTGAAGCAGTATGTGCATCATTGTCCCAAGGAGATGTATGAGTCGGCCGTTGTACCACTGCTCTCACAGTTCTGTCCCATATTGCACCAGGTAGGTAACCTACACTGCTGCTCTGTTTTTCTATGCCTAGAGCATGTGTTAGAGGATGTTAGAAGAAGAAGAAGATTTTGCATAGACAACTAGGTCCATTGTGATGGAGCTCATCTCCTTTTGGCACTTTGAGTCGGCGAGGGTTAAACCCAATTAAGCTAGCATACAAGCCAAGTTGACCGGATAACTGGCTCTAATTAACAGCCAGCACCTATAACCAACTGGGTCGGTATACCAGCAGTCCTGGCCACAGGGCCAGCTGTTACGCAGAACTTGCCGTTTCTTCCCTAGCGATGGCCGTAACCACCGCCAGTACTCATTCTACCATCCCACGTAGGGTAGAAGGTTGAATCGACCTAGTTGGCTTGGCTTCGTACCATGGACAGTCACCCAGCCAAGTACTAACTGGGCCCACCATAGAGTAACTTCGTTGATTTGTCTCAACGCGTTACCACTATGCCACGCCGCAAACTTGTTATATCATGCTTTGTCTACATATACTGTACATTATTATGCAGCTCTCTTAATAGCCTGCATTATAGGTTCTGCCTGTCTGACTATTCATCTATCTGTTTTTTCCAGGCTCCTTAACACGAGAACAAAAATTTAACGAGTTATTTGTATTATTTGTTGTGCATACGAGTGTCGCTGCCGTGTCAAATATTAACTATTACTGCCGTTCTTTCTGTATTGCTACTAGGCCATTGGCATTGGAGTATAAGCTTGAATGATATTATTTATGCTGTGTGTTTGATTGCAATTAGTTGTGATTTAGCCATAATTATTGTAATGCTTTTATTCACAGCAGTAGTGCTGCGTTTTATGTGCAGAGGCTTTGCTCTCAGTGGCAGGTCATAAGTCAGCGCTCTGAAGAAAGGTACTGTGTCAGGCGGGACGTTAAACCTCCTCACTCACTCATTCACCTATTGTGGTGGAACTTAAGTTTATGTATAATTTATTAATAATTAGTAATAGCACATGCAATTAATGCAGCCATTTTATTGGCTTATCTTCTTAATTATCGATTTGTTTACCCAATAGTAAAAAATACTGTGAATGGTGTGTGCAATCTGTGCTTTTGAAACTTGTGACATTTGGCAACTTGTTACTCTCTGTTGTCAGCAAAAGCTTTGAGCACAACACAATGTCAGGAACTCACTGGCAGATAGTGCTGAATCTGCTGAACTTGTTAGCATTTTAACGCGCGTTGCGCGTCTTAGCCATCGCAATTCTGTCTGCGATACGGACGTCTGTCTGGCACACGGGTGAATCAGTCAAAAGTGGTGCAAGCTAGAATCACCAAATCTTCACCATCGGCTGCCTGGAAGACTCTAGTTTCAGGAACCGTAAAGCTTTTCCATAAATTTGAAGAGGGTCACCCCGAATGCTAAATTAGAGGGGGGTGGGCAAAATTTGCGATTTTTGGCCAATAAGTCTCTGTATCTCAATAACGGTGCAAGATAGGGCCTAGGTTACTGTTAATCACTAATAGGAAGTCATACACTGGCTCTCAATTGGTGCCGAATTCAATGACCTTGGATGACCTTGAATGCCAAAATAGGGGGTTTTATGGATTTTTTTGGCGATTTCGGGCTGCGACACAAGTCTATATCATTCACAGGGTATCGCCGCGGAACTATCGTTATGCAATCCAGATAGAGAATTTGGTATTTGTATATTAACTTAGCGTGAACACCCCAGTTTTCAGCTACACTACTGAACCGGAACTGCTATAGGCTTTTGCGCATCTCTTGAGCATTAGCTCAAATTTCTTGTTACACATACTCGTATTGTACAGACTGCATTGTTTGACACTGCCATAAACGTGAAAACTCAGCTTAGTCTCTACGATTATGCACCTCTTATTCATTTGCGACACACGGCACTTTATATTGTTTATGTCCTCTGTTCTATAATGCTGAATGTGCAGTCTTCGTGGGAAGGATGCCAGACAGACAGTGCTGTGAACTTTGCATTTTGTATGTAGCAGGTTTCTGCTGGCTTTATCAGTTTGAATTAGATTGCTGTTGATAGCTGGTAGAAATGTTTGATTTGCTCCTTGTGTGTCATCGGACAGTGAGGTGGCCAGCAGTGAGACTCGTCTTGATAGCAATGCTGTGACCAAGGAACTGTTGGAAGAACAAAGCATTCATCTTCTTACTCGTGAATACATCGATCTTCTCGGTACTCACTCGATGCTATTCATTTTCACAACTGTACCTACCAGTCATTACTTCAGGGTGTGAAAATCTTCAAATAAGTTACCATCGATGTTTTGTTCTAGTTAACTTTTCACTGCGGAGCTCTTGCAATTTCCAATGTGTCACTGTAAGTTTGTGCTTTATGCTTTATGATGCTGCCACTCTATTCTGATGGGTTAAGCACTTATAACAGTGTTGTTTGGACTGAGCATTGCGAGAATATTAGTGGTGATAGATTTCTGTCCTCTTGCTGATGTAAATTTGAGTTTTTTTGGCTCTTTATTTGGTTATGGGTGGTAATTAATGGAACAGTGTTTTGTGTGCAATTAATGATTGGATTGATAACAGAGAAAGATCCATTTCACTTCAGTGTTATTTTAAGTTGCTTGTGCCTAGGCCTGGTATTGATTATTATAAATTATTAAGAGTTGACAGAAATTGACAGTTAGTTAATAATTCATTTTGACTATAATTTGATAAGAGAAAATGCAGCTTTTGGTAAGCAGTTATCTTAGTTATTTTGCAAACAGTTTTCACAAGTGCGCTGTCATGGTCACGCAGCCTGCACGGGCCAGCCATGATGACCACGTGACTGAGCCTGCTGTGCTGGGCACCCGTAACACTGACTGGAGCCGATACTCGCTGTCTGACTATAGGACGAGTCGTACAAGCGTGTGATCTGTGGGATGCATGCGGAGTTTTTGTTCGTTTGTTTTAGGCTGCCGTGTGAGGCTTAAGACCTAGAGTTATGGTTGTCAGAGTAGAGTTAGAGTAGTTTAGCTACGAGTCGAGGCGGCGAGTCGAGATGTGGGACTCTGTTGCGGGACTCTAGAGTATTGTCGGTTTTTTCCGTCTGTCTGTCTTTCTGTCTGTCCCTTTCCCTGGACCGTTCAAATCGTCATTTGCTTGTTTCGCTAGTCGTTAGCATTAGTAAAGTTTGCTGTAGCTTTTAAAACTCTGTCATGTTGGATTCTTTGGCTTAGGCTTCCTGACAACATTTGGCCTGCTTACGCCCGAACACGGCATGCACTGAGACAAAAAGTTTTTTTCTGATTATCAATTTACAAGTACTTACTGTCATTCTAATTCTAATTTTTTTCTGAATGATGAGACTTTAGTTGACAGTTTGATGAATAAAATGTTGTTAATCCTTGAAATTTGTGTACTTATTAATCAAGGGATTAATCGTTAAGTTTCACAGCCTTACTTGTAATGTGATGTAACTTGGTATTATTCATGAGTGTAGGGTCTGTGTTTCGAGAAAAACCGAGTGTCGGGAGTGCAGATGTGTTGAATGATGAGATGATGACTGATGATTCGGATGCTGCTGCTAAGCAACATGACGACACACTCGGTGAACTCGGTCTTGTCCTCCTGCAGAATAATGTGCGTAGATCTTTTAGTCACTTTCGTCAGTGCTTTTAGATTGATTTGTGCAGCATTGCTTTTGGTTGGTTTTTAATTTTATGTGCAGATTGTAATGTAGTACACTGTGTCCCCAAAAAGTGGTGCACTAAACTTGATCGATAACTTTGTTAATTCTCAGTGGATTTTCAAAATTTTCTTTCACTGTCAGAATCTCTCGAAAATTTGCGATAAAATGTCATTTAAGATCTCACTGTACTGTAAGCTTTCCCAGCAGGGTACAATGGAAAAATTTTGGAAGTCTGTTGAGAATTGACAAAGTCATCGGTCGAGTTTGGTGCACTGCTTTTTTGGGACACAGTGTGTATAAGATTTGTATTTTTTAGTGCTTTTTGGATATTGTTGTTGATCTGTTGTACTGTTTAGACCTAATGTTTTAATTGTCAAGCGCTTTCATTCAGGACTGTCTAGGAAGGAGGCTGTGCAATATCTTGTGATTGTTTGATTGTTTGCTACGTGAATAATCAATGTTTTATTGTTTTTTAAAAATTAGGTTGAGTTAGCTAATAGCATTTTCACCAGCTATGATGTTGTCAGTTGATATTACTAGTGAATTTTGTGGGAAAGTTGAAAATTAATGACATTTTTTGTCTTCGTGCCTATCATCTGCTACCTCGAAGATTATAAAGGGCCCTTCTGGTCATGATTCTGACTCGTGTAAGCAGCATACACAACTTTATCTTTGTGCAGTGATAGAGAGTGGTGTGTTGTACAGGACATACTGCAGTCAGTAATGCTGACTCTGTTAACATCCTTCTCATGGAATGAAAACTGTGTCAAGAGTGGCAGTCTCTGCTATCCACTGCTCAAGCAGGTTTTGCTCCGGCACATGTTCAGTATTTTTACTGAGAGATTACTAGTTACTTGGAGTAGATAATTTTACAAATATCTTAGTTGAAACTACACTGTGTCTGAGAAAAAAAGTCAAAATTGTTTTTGTCATAATTTTGTCAATTTTTCACTAAATTTGATAATTTTTGGTATGAAGATGGCCAAGACGATGAAATTTTGCAAGGTGCACTCACTTTCCACCTTTTCTAATTTATGTCAATGCACTACCATGTGAAACATAGATGTTCCATATTGTTGCATAATGCTGAGTTATTTTCCAAGAAAACGCTGTAAAGACTTAATTAAGCACAAATAATACTTAATGTAAATTATTTAACAAAATTATAAGTTTGTTTAACAACTTGCTTGCAAATCGTCAGAAATTATGTCCAAAGTGGGCCCTGCATACAAAGACAATGGTTTAGGTGCAACGCCATTGACTGATAGCGGAATCATCGACTGACTGATCAAACGGCATTTACTCATTGATTAGACGTTTTTAAGCTTATCAGTCAGCTATTTTGTTTTCTGTTATTTTCACCGTAAAATATTTAATACCACAAAATTATTAAATTGCGTAGCACCTTCTGTCGAATTGACAATGCAAAGGTGAATAATCTGATAAAAATAATCACCATGTATTGTAACAATTTGAAGCATCTGTATTTCACACGATAGTGCGTTGATGTAAATTAGGCGAGGTGGAAAAAGAGTACACCTTACATAATTCTATCGTCTTGGCCATGTCTGTGCCAAAAATTTTTTAAAGTTGGTTGAAATTTGACAAAGTTATGATGAGAACAATTTAGACTGTGTTTTTCTGAGACACGGTGTACTTGCTTTCCAGTGCTTTGGTTTGCAAGAGATGAGCTTGGTGAACAATTTTCTGTATGCTATAACAATGTCAGTGTGTTTCACATTAGTTAGTTAGTGACTGACTGGTGAACAGTTTGAGGCAGCATCTTGGCCATGTGTAAGCAAATTGAACATTGTTTCTATACACTGGCCTGAAAAGATGTGCTCCCTAAGCCTATCTTATCTAAATGCATTCAATACTAGTTGTGTGCATATCATCGTTTTCATCACAAGACAATGGTATAGCTATTTTATGTGACATATTTTTATACTGCTGTCAAATTTATTTTAGCTCACAGTTTTGTCTTTTGCTTCGGTTTTTCTATTATTTTAGTTCTTTTTAGTATCTTTTTAAAGTTATGTTTATCACAGTTTTGAATTTAGTCTCTGCTGTAACTTTGTTTTAAATTATTTTTGGTCTGGCTCTGTTTCCACTTTCCTTGTTTTCATTTCATTAAATAGTTTTGTTTTTTAGCTCATGTGCTTGAAAATCTCATAGTTTGTGTGTGACAGTTTTACGTTGCGAACTGTTGGTAGTTCTGTTGTCTGAAGCTGCTGTTGCTGCTGCAAGCTGTTTGTTACTAACTAGTAGCAAAGTACCCGCCCTACGGGTGCATTACTTTGCTAGTACTTTGCTAGTGAAATGAATGCACACAAGAGTTTTGGAGAAGCTGTATGCAGAGTGCAGTATGTGGTCGTAATAACGTGCAGAGGGCGCCAATGATCATGGCACTGTAAATACTGACTAATCTAGAGGGCTGTGCATGGGGGAAGGGGCGACAGGAGAGGTCGGGGCAAAGTCGGAAAACTGGACCGTTAAGTGGCCGTCATTCACCAGATGTCGCCACGTACGAAGCTGAGCACTATACTGACGAACTTGGCAGAATCAACTGGGAAAGAAAACCCAACTCAATCCCCATCCCCTCAAGCTGCCCGTTGGGGCAGGTGGGGGTCAAGGTGGGGGCATGTACCTAAGACCCAAGGACACAAACGCTGCGGTCGGGGTTCGCGACCATGCAACAGGGAAGGCGCTGGAGGAGGCTGACAGACAAACCAACTCTACACGCATTATAGTAAGATTTGTTGTTGTTGTTGAACGGTGTTTAGCTGATGCAGATGAATAAAGTGACCAGTGAAGACGTGAGCATGTTCCTGTCGGCCGTGCTGGTTGGCCTGCAGAAGCACGGTCAGCACGAGAGCATCCAGCCGTTCTTGCTGACTCTCGCCCTTCACATCTACGAACTTGCTGTCAGTATCGTTGCAGTCTGCATTGAATTATTGGCATTTGTCTGATAACGAATTATACCACTATATCTACTGATGTTGAACCGAGCATGTTTTGTCGGGTGTTGGGTCGACAGCCATGGCTGAGGATTTGTTTGTTGTTTGTTAACTGGATTACTGTAAAAAATTACAAACAGATTTCGATGAAATTCTATCACGGTCCAGGCCCATGGAGGAAGTGGCTAGATTTTGTAGGTGGTCTGGATTCTTTTGTGGATTCTGGGTCGTCTTGCAAGATTCTTTGCCATTAGACTGAGACATTGATGAAATTTTGCTTATCAGTGGAGATTAATTGCCAACCACTCAGGTTCTGATGGTGATCCAGTTTAGGATTCAGATCACATATATATCTGGCAGCTGTATTGAGTTAATTGTGTTTTCCATGTAGCAGTACAATTTTCAGTGAAGCTTTCGGATCTCCGATTGCTTTAAACTCTCATTTTGTCACTTTTCACCTGATTCAGAGATTCAGAGATTGCTGAGTATAGATTTTAATCATGTTACATGAGAATCATTGTCATTTTTCTTGTGTCCCTGAATCATTCACGCTGCTTACTTTTTATGGCTTGTAGCGTCGTGGTTTTAAAAAAAGGTGGAGCAGGAAGTGGCATTTTTCAAAAGACAGCTGCAAGTTTCGGACACAGGAGATAATGAGTGCTCAAAACTTTAATTTCTCCCTAAATTTTCTCAAAAATGGGGGGTTTTCAAATTTTGCATCTTAACAGAAAATTTTTGGACAAGAAGTATATTTCCAACAGCACAAAATTGGGAGGCATAGTGCCACTGTTTATATGTCTTGTTTAGTTTTTGTTAGGTGTGCCTGTCTTAAACATGACTGCAGCAAACTCAAAGTTAATGACACCATAATTTTGCAACCATACGTTATAGAGTCATATGGTTTTCAGCAAAATGTTCCGAAAGAAATTCTTTACATGACTAAAGTCATTTGAATACAGCGGTTAAATATTCTTTGTTACTGCCGCTGGCGATTAAACTATGCAAAAACAGTATTACCCTCGACACCGTGGTCTATAAAAACGTGCCACTTTTATTTTTTCAATAGCGCCGTGAAACATTGACCTATTTTAATAATTTTTGGCATGCAACATTAAAAGGGAACTTGACACAAATGTCTGTAGTTTTTGCCACCTCGCCCTAAGGTTGTTGCTACACTACCTTGTGAAATGCAGAAGTCGTAGTTTGACCATTGACAACAATGAATTCATACTGGGTAGTGCATGCGTCAGCTCAGAAAATTACTGACACCACAAAATCATTGAAAATCTGTTGCTTCATTTTTATTTTAAAATTGTAAGTCGACAAACTGAAATGATACATCAACAGCGATGGGCTGCTTGAGTCACGCAGTTACTGAACGTGCCGTTGGCAAATGGTGTGAACGTCTACTGCTGGCGTTTGTGCTACAGGAGGACATTTTGAGCACATGCTGAAATGAAGATGATGTGATGTGACACGTGTGACTTTTTGAGTGATAATAATTGCAAATTGCGTTTGTCGCTATTCAGTTTATAATTGCTGAGCCGACGCATACGCTACCCAATAGGAATTCATTGTTGTCAATGGCCAAACAGCGACTTCTGCATTTCACACGGTAGTGTAGCAACATCGTTAAGGTGAGGTGGCCAAAACTACAGACCTTTGCGTCCAGTTTTTTCTTAATGTTGCATGCCAAAAATTATTGAAATCGGCCAGTGTTTCACGGAGCTATTAAAAAAATAATAGTGCCATGTTTTTATGGACCAAGGTACATTGAAAGTAATACTGTTTTTCAATAGTTCACTTGCCAGCGGCAAAAACAAAGAATATTTAATGGCTGCATTTAAACACTGACCTTAGGCATGTAAAGAATTTCTTTCAGAACATTTTGCTGAAAACCGCATGACTCTGTGATGTACGGTTGCAAAATTATGGTGCTATAAACTTTGTGCCGTTTTTTTGGACCACCCTGTATAATCCAAACCCATACTTGTCTAGCACAAAATTGCTTAAAGTTAAAACGAACTTTGGTTTTGATAACTGTCGTGATAATTGCATTATTTTGCATTGATTTTTCAGTAAAGCTGGTTTTTATTTTCACGCCTGTCATGCTGCTGTGTGTATTAATGTTTTGTTTGAATTGCTGGCAGTATCCGGTGTTCAGTGAGATATCGCAAGTTTTGCTGCAAGTGTCAAGCTGCTCATCTCAAGACCTCCAGGTTGGATTGTCTCCTCTCTCAGGGTTCTCAGGCCTACTGGAGAATCCTGGATTTTTTCCCTGATTTTCTCGGCCCTGGAAAGTCCGTCATGAAAATAAGTTTGATCTTGGAAAGTCGCGAAAAATTGAAGCTTAACCAATCAGTGCCTGAGTTATTTTATGTTTTTTTGTCAAAATAGTTCTTTCCATAGTGGTAAACTAAGTCATTGAGGGTTAAGGTCCTGGAAGGTCCTGTAAAATGAAAGACATTCTTGTATTTAGAGCACCATGTGCACCAGATTACACTCTTGTATGTACAGTAAGTAAGTAACTGCCGTTCGGCTTTATATTTAAACGTTGGTGAGCTCTGAGAAGGTCTTGGAATAACGTTTTGATGGTCCTGGAAAGTTTTAGAAAAGTACTGGAATTTTTTCGTCAGTGAAAGTGTGGGAACCCTGCATCTGTCTGTCTGTCGTTAACAGTGCAACGTGTGTGCGCACATGTTTTTTAATGAATTTATTACGCAGCCATCCTAATAAGCCACGAAGTGATTGTTGCCACTTTGTCTGTCCCGCCGTCCTGTGCATCTCAAAAACTGGAAGGCATGGAGAAACCAGAACGTCCACCAGGACAGTGTTGTACCAGTTGTTACCTTAGAGTGTCTAGGGTTAGGGGTATGGTTTACATAATATGTTGGTACTAGGCCGTTGTCATATGTTTTTCTTTCAACTCTTTGTCAGTTTAGAGTCATTATTAGTCGATTTGCATAGCTGAAGATAAATTGTAAATGTTGTTGGGCATTTAGTTTTTACAGCGTTTTGCTTCAATAAATCTGCTAAGTTCACTCCGAGGACTTATTTGCCTTAAGTGGCGTAACTTTAGAAAATTGGCCTGCTAGTAAATAGTGGAAGTAGTTGTAATAGAAGTAGTACTTAAATAATCTCTAATACGAGTATGTCTTTCAACGATGTGTATTTTTCGGTGTATTTGTTGAATTTCTGATGGACTTGGTAGTTTTAAACTAATGCGTAAGTTATAAATATGTTAAAGGTGTTGCATTTGGCATAAGTTGTAGCTACAGGCTATAGGTAAAGGCCTGGTGTGGCTGTCTAAGGCAGTACTATTCTGTCTGTTGTACGGGTGCAAAGTTTGCCAGCACTGGCAGAGGATGGCGACATGTGCTGCAGTATCTCTGAGCAGAGCAAGCAATAAGAGCATGTACACTGTGCGGCATGATAAACACACCAAAATTTGTCGATCGTAGCCTTAAAAAGCATTAACAGATTTTAATAATTTTTGGTATGAAAATTCCAGACACAACTGGCCATCAAATGACTTTTTATGTTCCCACTTCACCCAATGTACCTTTCTGCACTACCTGTGGAAAACTGAATATGTGAAATATTACATTTTTATTGAATGCAATAATATCATCTGATTAAAATAACACAAATTTTCCACATTTTTGTCAAAATTTTTAGCATTTCGGCTGACAGTTTATCCATTTGTCCAGTGGTGCAACTGCTGACAGTAAATATTCGAAATGTCTGCCATTTGTGTGAATACAGGCATGCACATGCATCTTCCATTTGCTTATAGCAGTGTTGAGAATGTTTTCTTCGAGATTTTAACCTGTCTCTTTTTGAGTTCATTGGCATTCATAAACAGAGGCCAATAGACTCGCTGCTGCATGACACTGCAAACATTGTTGAATGGACTGAGATCAGGACTGTTAGGGGCTACGTATCTGGAGAGATGAAATTTACTTACCTTACCTTACCTTACCTTACCTCCGGGGCTACGTATCTGGAGAGATGAAATTTACTTACCTTACCTTACCTTTCCTTACCTCCGGGGTGGACAGGCTCTTACACCTGCCCAGCGCTGAGGCCGTATCAGCTCGGCCCAATGCGCATTCTCGAATGTAACTAGAAGGTTACAGGTAGCGGCCATAAAGCCGTAACGGCTGTGAAGCCGTAAATAGATGGCTGTAAAGCCGTAAGTAGACGGCTAAAAAGCCGTAGTCGGCTATGAAGCCGAAACCAGCACAAGAGCACTGGTATCATGTATCAATCTGCCTACACGAATTTGGTCAGCGCTTAGTTGCTCCTCGCCTCCAGATTTTAGAAATCTTTCGGGTCATCGGTGCTAAGCCCCACCACCACGGCAAGGTGGCTGACCTCGGTGGGGATGAAATTTACTTATTTTTTTTTCCACCTCATGTTTTGTTTGTTCTGTTTTTCCCAGGTAGTGCAGAAACAGACGTTGGGTGAGGTGGGAACTTGAACGGCCATTTGATGGCTAGTTGTGTCAGGAATATTTGTGCCAAAAACTATTAACAGTTTTTTATGCTTCTCCAGGTTAGAATCTATGATGTCGCGGACGTTTTTGGCGTTTTTTGTTTATTTTAACGCCTATTTTATGTGTTCTGATTTCCCCAGATAGTGCAAAAGCGCATGTTGGGTGAGGTGAAGAAATGAATGGTAGTTTGATGGCTAGTTGTATCAGGAGTGTTTGTCCCAAAAGTTATTGAAAATCTGATAATTCACCTTCAAGTTACGATTGATAAATTTTGGTGTGTTTTTATGTCTCACAGTGTATTGGCTGTACCCTTGCCTGACTGTGTAAAAGACTTACAGTATTATAATTACAGGTTTTATAGAATACCATGGATGCCGCTGTTTCCCAGATTGTTTTGTTGTTCCGTAATTGCATTATGTGTACTGTTGATCAATTGTTTGTCACAGTCATTTAATGAGAAGCTGCAGGCTGCTAAGACTACCTCAGTGAAGCCAGTGAGTGAAAAGCGCAAAAAAGAACAGTTCAAACGCCTTGTGCAGGATGTCATCGGGGTTAGTTCAACTTTATTGTCTATAACAAACAGTGGTGTCATTTAATGGGGGGTGACCAATCTGCTATGCCATTTCCCCTCGCTACCGACAAGTTGGACACTTTTGCTTGCTGTAACATGAAAATTTGTGCATCAGCTTACTAAAAGGCCTCAGCTTCTGATGCTCGTGTATTCCCGCATTCTTTAAATTAAATTTTAAATGTGCCACTGCTAATAAACATATCAGCCAATGTTTGCTAAATGTTGTCTCACGGCTGCAGTGTCGGAAAATTGTCCGATAATCTTGTCAGACAGTTTTCATCTAAAAAAATGCAAACTTTTGCGCTGAAAAGTGCCATTTGCGGAAAATTTAGGAACAAAGTTGAAATTTTCGAGAACACAGTCTCCCTTAACGACAAAGAATCCACAACATTGCTGCTCTTTTCTATGCAGTCGGTCCATAAAAAGTAAGCCCCAAAGTTTCATACGTTTATGATTTCACCCGGTATTAACTGATTTCATAATTATTTTACAGTATCAGCCAAGTCAGCAGTAAATTGAATTGTAACTGGATGATGATGATCCTGCTTGTTTGTTACTACTGTGGATGCTGCTTGGTTTCCGTGTGCAGATCAACGTCGGTCAGCAGTACAAGAACAAGACGACAATCAAAACGCTGGCTCCTCTGCTGCTGCGATCACATCGACTCAAGTCTGTTGACATGACGCATATGACTGACATGCACGATGTCGGACTGTGTTCGTTGTTCAGCCAGCAATGACTGTGTCGTGTGAAATTATATCATTAATACTTTTATTAAACTGTCACAGGTTACGAATGTGCAGGCCTGTCTTTGTCATTTCGTTATTTCGCAGTTTGTGCTAAGGGGCTTGGGCTTGCACATGTAATTAAAATATAATACAATGAAACAACTATGAAGCAAATTTATCTGCTTAAAGGTCTATGGACGCCAAAATTAACGTATATATTTTATCCATTTTCCGGAAATTGCATAATGTTCTGATAATTTTGACTGGGTGCCGGCCCAGCGTTCTGTCAACACGAAGAAATTTACCTTTGAAATCGACGATCTACGAAAATCACGTAGAAAACGCATTGCCATATTGGCGTGTAGACGCCCCCGGTGACATCATCATGCTAGCCAATAAACATCATGAATATTGATGGCCTGGCCTAGACTGATGACGTTACCGGCTAGGCCATTAATATTCATGATGTCTCTAGGCTAGACTCGTGACGTCACTGAGGAACTGGTAAATTCACCTAACGTAACATAATGCCACATTCCGTTTGAAATTGTACATTAATTTCATATATTTATGAAGCTCAAATCAGCATATTATATATGCGAGGTTAGATGTCTAAATCTACATAAATTGTGCGAGTGAGTTTGACCATGGCTGTCGAACGAACGCATTAACGACTGCATAACATACTAAGAAATTAATCAGAGGAAGAAATTGACGCCGTTAAAAAATTTAATGCGCAGACTGTCGTTGTGCAATAGGACTTTTTGTCCTCCATTCCTTTTCTTCCCTCCTCTGCCACTACCTATTCTTTGCCTCTCCTTGCCTTTCCCTTCTTAACCGTTTTCCTCTCCCATTCCTTTCTCACCCTGGCTGTTTTCCTCTTTTCCCCATGTCTTTCCTTGATTCCTCAAATCCAGCTAAGCTCTTTGTGGAGCTTACAAGTCTTGGGGCACTGTAGGCTCGCCCATTATGGTCCAGTGTACAGTCGTAGTCAAAATGCATTTTTTTCTCAGAACATCTTGTGGTGACATCTTTAGGTCATTTGCGTTCAGTGCATATGTCTATTTTGTTGTGAAGTTTAAAAATTCCAACATTTTTTGGGGGGGGAGTTGAAATAATTCCCCACTCTGTTAAATATGACACTTCTGATTGTTTCTTTGTAACTTTATTCTTCATTAGTACTGGCAGTTATTGCTACATGCATTGTAGTTTACCAGAATTTTTCCTCATTTTATGATAAATTTTATGATAAATTAAATTTATGATGTGCCGCCAAGTTCTGTAGTTGGAGAAATGATGCTGACAGATTGTGGACTGAAAATGTTGATCTGGTTGTTGCTAAGTTGAGTTCTTTGTTGTTGGTTCTTATTGATGCTGTTGTAGCAGTTTCATAATGCACTGTGAATGGCTGACAGTGAAGCGGTTTCTAGTTCGTGTTGTTTTCTTCTGTGCACAGCATTGCACTTAATCTTGATCCCAGTTTGTATCTACTGTCATAATGCCCTAACTAGTACTATGAAAGCGGTTTATACGTCATTGGCAAAACTACAGGCTTGTATTTGGCAGGTGCTAGTGTTAGTGCGTAGGCAGGCCTCTCTCTGCTAAGTGAATTTTTACAAAATTGTAATGTACACACTTTTTGTGAATTTGTTAGTTGAAATAATTAAAATTCTTTTTTTTGCAACGGCTATGAATAAGCCAAACGTTTTTGCGAACTTGCGGAATTCTTGATTGCAGAAATTTTTGCGAACAGTGGAACCGGATCCAGCAGTCGTCAGTCGAGTACCAGAATTATGGCTTTTTCGCCCCTTTGCCGGTTCGCCCCCTGGCTTGTTCACCCACTGTGTCTGGCTGATTCGCCTCCTGGCTTGTTCCTCCTTTGGCTCGTTCGCTCCCTGGCTGATTCGCCCTCTCGTTGAACATATACCTGTGATTCATTATTGAGGCTTGTGTTTGTGTTTCAATTTACAGAAAGGCAACAAGTAAGTAACAGACAGACGACGGTCGACAACCATTCTAATAGCTCGACCGTTGCCTAAGTACTTAATTACCGGTATTCAACGGGGGCGAAATATCAAAGGTAAGGGGACGAAAGAGCCAGGGGGCGAATCAGCCAAGAACAGGGGGAGAAATCAGCCAGGGGGCGAACTGGCTTCTTTGCGTGCTCTGCCCTAAGGCAGGTTCCAATGACGATGGCGCCATCTGACCCGGTTTTGTGCTCCTCTCTTCAATTCCTCGTAACTGATCTTTTCCTCTTGCTCCATAAGTGGGTCCAGCGTCTTCCTTCTTGGTTTTCTTCTTGGCCGTTTCCGTTCTATCTTCCCCTCTAGTACAGTCTTCAGAAGACAGTCTTCAGAAGACAGACATGTCCTATCCAGTTTGCTTGGCGTTGCTTGATGACTTGCATCAGAGAACGTTGTTCTTGTACTAGACACAAGACTTCTTCATTTGACACATGTGCTGTCCAGCTGATCTTTTCCATCTTACGCCAGATCTACATCTCAAAAGCTTGTATACGTTTGATGTCTTCTTTTCTTAGTGTCCATGTCTCTGAGCCATAAAGAGCTACACTGCATACTAGTGCTTTCACCATCAGTTTCTTCAAGACCCTTGAAATGTTCCCTCGTAGTAATTCTCCTCTTCTCATGAAAGTTGCCTTTGCCATTGCAGTTCTTTTCTTGATCTCCTTATCACAACGAGCATCTTCAGTAAGTAACCGACAAAGGGGCGAAAAAGCCAGACACCGAGTACCAACTGAGCAGGTGCTTGCTGCGTCCTGTTGCCTAGCAACAGGTATGTTTTTTGACGGAAAACTGTCCGTACCGGTATCATATTGGGTCTTGTTTTTTTTCTCGTTCGAGGGATTCGGTGTATCGGAATGTCAATTTGTACACCATGCATTATCGTAATGTGTGAAGTATGTAAAAGCAACAGTTAGGCTAAAGTAATTGTAGCTGATGTCGACTGAGAGTAGCCTATTCAGGTAGGCCTGCCGCACGTCAACAGTCGACACTGTGTCTGATATGCAGTGGTGGAGCCAGAAATGTAAATTGAGGACCTTGCCTCCCTTTCCTGCTCTTTTTCTTTTCGTTTTGTTAATGAAAATTTGTATTTCATCAGCTAATCATGTAAAAATTTCATGTAAATTGATTACTATTCGACTGAGTTATAGAAGAAACAAAAGGGTGCCTTTTATGAAGCACCATGTAGTTTGCTTCAGCAGATTCAACTGAAATTTGGCAGTTTGATTGCCAATGCACTTTTCATGTAGAAATTTGCCAAAATCAGATGTTGTTCGTTGGAGTTACGCAAATGTTCAGTAACAGGGGGGGTTTACTTGTGTAACGCCATATTGGTAAAAACGGCAATATTTTGTTATCAATATTTAACAATTATCAACTTCACTAAGAAATAATAATTTTCAGTGAAATTCGGTGATTGCCTCAGCAGTTTATTAACAAGAAATTTGAGCAAAGCTCACGAGACGCGCGAAAGCCTATAGGAGTTCCTGTTCGCAGGTAATCTTAGTCTGTCTCTATCCATTTCATCGTAATTCACTCTTTTGCAGCCAAAAATCGCCAAACAATCACGTTAAATCAATATTTTTAGGGTTTAAGGTCATTCAAGGTTATCGATGTTGACATTCGTAAGAAGCTCCTCATCAGTGCTTGTTATGATAAGCAGCTTGACTGTGCCTATCTGCAACCATTTACACGCTAGACAAGCCAACAGAGTATAAA
>Ga0209367_1000336_pt1 | contig 43276 bp, 33 predicted proteins | sample WorMetLIZISLAND2_FD_187412 | JGI IMG/M metagenome (GOLD analysis project Ga0209367, IMG submission 187412) | Marine gutless worms symbiont microbial communities from Max Planck institute for Marine Microbiology, Germany - Olavius geniculatus... ... | reverse complement strand
GACCATAACAGTATAGAAATACAGCAGTAATACAAAGACTGCCATGGAGCTTGACTTGCATGCAATAAAAAAGCGTTATTCAAGGGCGTTTATACTCCTATGTTCTTGGAGCAATCCCCCCAAACTCAAGGTGAGGCGCCGCAGGCGTCGACGGGGAGGAGAATGGGGAGAGAGTATCCTTCTCCCTAGCCGACTAGGGACTGGGGGAGTGCCATGAGCTCCCCCAGCGGGGTCCGGGGCAGAGCCCTGGCGAAAAACGAATTTGGTGCATTCTAAGCATCACGGAACCCTTCTGGTTGCAAGATATCATAAATATTATGGAAAATGCGAAATAATAATCAGTGGCGTATTTAGGATTTGGCAAAGGGAGGGCATAGCAGAGCCCCTGGTCGGGGGGTCAGGGGGGTGAAGCCCCCCTGAAGCTGAAACACTTTTTGCTTCTGAATGTTCAATGGAAACCGCAAATTCGCCCATTTTTCTGAAATTTGGAAACGCAAAAGACCATTAAACATTGTTGAATTTTGCAATTCTTGCTGGAAAATGGCAAAAAAAACGCACCTTTTCATATAAAGTTGCCTGTAAAAAATTTTCATGGTTGGGCCAAAGGGGGGGCGGGCATCGCACCGTGGTCCCCCCTAAATACGCCACTGATAATAATATTCAACTCTCCTTAATTTTCCAAAAAAACCTATCCTGGTTTTTTTTAAAGCGTTTGCCTCAATTGGGTTTATATGGTTTAAACTCTTCTGCCATTATTTATTGTCTATTGTTACTTACTCTTATATAGGCATAGCCAGAAATTGGAGTTACAAAAGGTGAACTAGCCCCCAAGGGGCAAAAATAGAGGCTGAAAGCCGAAAACAAAGGTGGACTTCTTGGGAAGAAGCCTGTCGCCGGGGCGCAGCCCCGGAAGCAAACGGTTTTTTGAGCATGAAAACCCCCTAAAATGCATACACTGAGTATAAATTTTATTAGTTTAACTGCAGAAATGCGCTGCATATGCTAGGCGAAAAAGGCGACTTTAGCATCTTGGGGGGACCATGGCCCCTTTGGCCCCCCCTAAATCCGCCTCTGACAAGCTATAGACTGCGATTCTTTGAACCATTACTATATAGCACGATACTCCTCACAAGACAAAATAGTATTCCGTTGTCTAATTTCATGCCATCATAACAGTGTACTTTGATTTTGACAATCTAGGATTTATTGCCATAATAATAGTTTGATTTTGATTGATTTTCGGCTGAGATTTTGTAAGCAATTACAACATGATACTCGTCCAGCTAATACTCATTGTATTTCACAGTGACATTGTGTTTGATTTAGTATGGTCGGTCGTAGAAGTTTGATTTTAATTGCTGTGCGTCTGTGATTTCTCAGCCAATGCAGTGCGATACTATTCCTGTCAGCACCCTTAGTACCGTTTTTCGCTTCACTATTGACAGAACTACTTGCATTACGATAGTAATTTGATTGACATTGCTATCATTTACTGGATTAATGTCGTGCGGATTGGGTCAAGTAGAGAATGATGAAGTGGGTAAAACTAGAAAAAGCTTGGGAAATGTGGAAAATGCAAACAGATACTAGACCAGCTGATTTCCTTTAAATTGATATTTTTACTTTCTGCAAATGCGAGGAATTTTTAGTTTGCTGACTTTGTTGTTACTAGGGAAAAAGAAATAACGTTAGTATGTCATTGTTTATTGCGAGTATGCATATGTTTCACGATTGCTGTTAAACTGGTGTAGTGCATTATTTCGTACTCTGATTATGTTCCAGAGAATTTCATTCATTTTGTGCTGTTGTAGTATGATTAATTTGTTCAATATCTTGCAGTGTTTTACGTGTTTTCTGGACATTAAAATCACTCTGGTTGGTACAAGACTGATTCCATTGTTTGGAAAATGCAGTGTGACCCAATAGAAATGTAGCCCAAAAGTTCTTATCATGACAGCATCAAATATTGACCAGTTTTCGAAATTTTTTCATTGATATACCCTGTAGCAAAATTGTAGTTGATTGATGTTTTTGTTAATTGTTTAAGTCTCCATTGCACCCCAAACGTCAGCTTTTGAATAAGTGAGCTACACGCATTGGCATAATGAGGAAGGGGCGGTGAAACTTTAAATTTCTAAACGCTGTATTTATTTTTATGATTCTTTCATGCCTAAAATTGCGTTTGCGGCTGGAGCACACAGTTTCCAGCAGCTTCCAGGGTAAGGCCCCTCTTTAAGGAAATCTATGCCCTTCAGTTTTGGCTTTTGTCTTTGATTTTCCGTCAGTCCGTCATGAATGTATTGTGGCTAAACGGTAAGTCGTAAGGGATCGGCGATGGCACTATTAGATATGGCGATGGCGACCTCCTGTATCAATAGTAACCATTAGTAACTTTCGGGGTTTGGCCGCAATTTTCAATGGAATGTTTAAAGCTAAGTGGCCATATCTCGGAAACGATGAGAGACAAAACCAACGTTAGGCTGCAATAAATCACTAATAGGAAGTGGCATAAGCTTTTTCAGACGAGATGGAAATCATCGATTTCGGATGATCTTGAAAACAGTACTGCAGCAGAAACTGTATGACTAAGCTGTAGCGCATTTTTCCTGGCAACAGCTGGGCTTTATTGTATTCTTTTCTTGCTTACGGGCAGCGTAGCCTATGCTGTAAAATGTTTTTTTCATGTTTTTGGTTGTTGCAGATGAACATATTTACTGTGGGCTTACTATACAAACGATTAAAAGTACAACATGTAGTCAACATCATTTTATTTTACATTTCGCTTATTTTGTTCATGACTATATGGAGGGGAACGCTACGTCTAACGTAGTTTTAATACAAACGTCAGCAACAGGAGAAAAGACTTACTTTATAGCGAATAGCCTAATATTGACGCCAACCAACGGGTAAACTGTGGACTTGGTTCGCAGGTTTGGTCCGCAGTTTACGTTGGCCGGTCCGCAGGTCCGCGGGTCCGCATTATACCCGTGCCCAGTTTCGCGGCGATTTTGCTGCCTGAAGTTACCGCAAACGAAATTTATAATGTATTACGACACTATGTAAAAATTATATACTAATGAAAAATCTGCATGCGTGGTTGATGCTGTCGTACCACAGCTAATGAGCTGTCGTACATTTTGTCGTAAATTTGTCATAAATCTTCCGCATGTCGTAACATTGTCGTATATATTTGTCGTACGATCTTTTGTAAATTAGGCCCCTGTCATAAGCACGAATCGAATCGAATCGTATTTGTTTGTTCGGAATCTCGCCCACCTCTAACGGATACAGGTGAGCAAAACATCACGTGACCTTACCTGTCTGTTTTTGTTTTGATTACGAATTGGCAATACGGAGCTGAATACGGAGTATATGTGCAGTCAAGGAATAAAGACTTACAATAGAAATCGAGCGATTTTTGAGAATTCGGAAAATCAGTCCAATTATCTACGAATACAGTCCGGAGAGTTCAAGCAGTCTGATTTCACGTTGCGGTTAGAATTTCGAGTCACTTTGCTTTATTGTCCCAGTTGTACTTGTAGATTAATGGACAGGCAGCTGGTCAGCTTGTATCGCGCATGTATTTGCAACAAAGGCGGTCGTAGGCATTCTTGAAGCTGTTGACTGATTCTACGTTCACAACTGTTGCCGAGAGTCCATTCGGCAAGTCTTCCTTTGTGATTATAGGTATAAATTGAGTATGGTCAGCCTGTGTGGCTGGTGCCAAGGCGAGGCATGTTCACCTGTATGTGCTGGCATGTAACACTGTGTGATTACATATGGCAGAGGACACTCTGTGGCTCTGTGTAATGGGTTACTATTAGGAGCTGCAGTAGACAGTGTTTAAACTTGTAACCTTTATGAGTGTTCTTGTATTTGTTGCAGATTGTGCGCAGTGCCGGCCTTGCTGCAACAAATGGTAACAGTAAGTGTAATGAAGAAGATTGCAAGCATCGGTTGATTGTTATGTGGACCTGCCAGCCATCTGGCAGTGATATTCGTCCAATTTCACACGAAATATGATGTTAGCATGAAGCAGACATTTATCATCACAGCCATATCTTTGGCTCTGGTTGCCCTGGCAGGCGCCCAGCCAGAGTGCAACCGTATCAAGAATGGAGGTTTCCTTCGGCAGTCTCTGCGGATTGACTCATACAACAGTCCGTGTGTGATTAGTGATGATCTAATCATTGGTGCAATGGCAACGCTCACTGTGGACCCTGGAGTTACCCTGCAGTTCTCACCTGGAGTCATGCTTGCTGTGAATGGCACTCTCATAGCCCGAGTAAGTGTAATAAAATGTCTTATCATTTCTTTTATCTTACAACCTTCTAAACCACAGGGTGAGTTAAAGTCTTACTTCCAACAAGTTTAAGATAGACCCTCTATAGATGCAAAGATCTCTTTTACAGATGCTGAGTCATAGCCCATTTTGTCCCAAATTTCGTTGCCATGGCAACGGGGGTCAGTTGGGCGTAAATATAAATGGCACTGTTAAATTGCCGACCCTGATAACCCCACCTTAGAACCAAACTGGAAGTGGATCAGATAATCAATTGCTGAGATATTGCCATTTGAAGTTATTCCAGGAAGGCTCTTCCAGGAATGGAGGTCAGTCTGTCGTTGGCCAGTCCTCAATATTACACTGATCTCATATACTCCTTTTTGCTATGTTAGGAATGTAGCGTGCACAGGGTAAAAAAGGAACTGATTTGGTGTAATTCTTTATGTAGATAATTGCTAAGATTCATCAGAAAGAACATGTCAAACTACTGTGGGTGCTATTCTTCTATACTCACATGCATCACCTATCACATACAATTGCCAAAATTTTCACACCTAGAATAAGCCTATAACTAGTCTAAACTCAAATACACTGTGAGCCAATAAAAAATGTGCCACTTTACTTTTGTTCATATCTTTGCCAATTATTGACTGATTTTCAGAATTCTTTCACTGGCACACTTTGCGGACAATTTGCAGTAATGTAATTGTTATAGTCCCACCACACTACAAATGCATCTCTACACTACCTTGCGAAATGAAAATGTAAGAAAAAACTAACTATAATAAATTTAGGTAAATGAAAAAAACTTTTTGGACCAAAATTATGGTGTGTGATCCATATGACACTAGGCTGTGTTAGACACATACATGGATCATGCATCATTTACTGCAGTGTTGGTCTAAAGTGTTTTTTGTTCCATTTAACAAAATGTTAGTTTGTTATTATTGTTGTATATGCATATTTTACTTATATTTTACAAGGTAGTGTAGAGACGCATTTATGGTGTGGTGGGATATACAATAATCACATTATTGCAAATTGTCCACAGAGTGTGCCAGTGAAAGAATTTTGAAAATCAGTCAGTAGTTGGCGAAGATATAAACAAAAGTAAAGTAGCACGTTTTTATTGGCCCAACTTGTGCAACAAATTTGTGATAGTATCATCGTTCATGAGAGGAAAGCATGAAGCTGACACTTTGTTCTCTGGGCAGTAGATGAGCTTTTTGTTAAGCAATATTATCAGTGCATGGGAGTGATTCTGTGCTAGGGTGAGCCGAACAATCGTATAACGTTCACTAAAGCACGGGTGCCATACAGCGCAGCTCCCATCTGGCCATCTGATATAAGACTCGTTGATGACTTCAGTGTTCACCTCGGCCGACTGCAAGTCAAGTACAAACAGAAATGGCGGGGAATCTGCGCCAATCATCAGAAGTATATACTTGCTTATTTTTTTATTTGATTGTCTGTTTGTTGCTTGCTGGTGATTATTTTTATATTTTTGTCCTAATACCATTACGTCTCTCTTGTACAAAACTTGCATCCCCATGTGGGTCCCAGGAGCTGAAGGATAGTTGGCTCGGTGGCGTTACAGTTAGGACATTGGACGTTGGACATTGGATCAAGAGGGCATGGGTTTGAATCTCGGCTGGTATCAAGTGGCCACTGCTTGGAGTCCTGGATGGCTGACTGTCAGGTGTCGCTGAGATGTAAATCATCTTGGTGTATAATGAACCATCAAGGTCAACTGGCGTTTCATCCCTCTTGGTAGGTACCTAGTAAATTGATTACTGGTACCAGCTTGTCTGGCTGCGGTTGAGATGGGACATGTTTAGTGCATTTGTGTTGCATGTTTGGATCTTTTGGACTTTTACACTTCCCAGCAAGATTCGTTTCAAAGGGATCATGAGATCATCAATTTTCTGGCTACTGGGTTGAGTGAGACATAACGCTTTACTCTCTCTGTCACTCACCTATGTTTGTGTTTTCAGTTGGACAATGGCTGACGTGAACGTGGCTTGCCAACAGCTGGGATTTCGAACAGGAAATTTTACATTTCTGCCATGGGCCCGTAATGATTCCTCCTACATGCTTTACCTGAAGCCGAGCTGTGTTGGAAGTGAGGCTAGTATACTCGACTGTCCTGGAGCACGTGACATTCGCATCGGATCAAAAATTTGCCGTCAGTTTATTTTTTTGCTCTTTTACTTATTTAACCAATTTCTGTGCTTTACAGCGCATTTTGATTTCATAAAAACTGTTCACACAGTCGTTGATGCACAATTATCTCTCTGTGACTTTGGACGAATTTGGACGTTGGTTGAATTGTTACATTGGATGGCAAAATTGTGTTTTTAATTAACTGTACTGTTTGTTTCTGAATTATGATTATGAAGTTGATGTAGTCTTTTGCCATTTGTATTTGTATTAGACTTCTGCAACATTCATTTATTAAACTGGGGTTGAGGGCTGAGGAAATAGAGATCAGTACTGCTCTATTTGCCTTGTGGCTCTGGAAGGATTTTACATTTTTGTGTATAAATGTGCTGTTTAGTATACCAGCGGACGGTTCATCTCTACTGTTATGGTCTAAGTAACACCTCCGCCGCTCGCGACTACTGGTGGGGTATAGAGATGTACAATGCAACTTACGTCCAATCAGTCGATGGTGTATCGGCAATCAACGAGTCGTCGACAGTACTACAGAACGTTGACATAATGTTTGCCGGGGTGTCTCCTACGCTGGATGCTGTGCCTGCATTGCGAGCAAGCCCCACGGTTCCCGCACTGATCAATGTGACCATAATGCACTCAGCGCTCGATGCAACCAACTATTCCATGGTTCTGTCGTCGACCATCGTATACAACACTTCCATCAGCAATAGCCGTGGTTTGTGGCTCTACTGTGTTTCCTATTGTTTGTTATAGGGAATTGGATTTGGGTGGGTTAATGTAAAGAGCTACTTCCAAATATCTGTTACAGTTTAGTACCATAAGCTATGAGTAAATCAGCGGTGCAGTAGGTCTACTGGGGTTTGGCAGTACTCAGACTCAGACCCACTGGACTCGGTGCTGTGTGACCTGGAAGTAACTGCACCATACTGATTTTTGCATTTTAACTAATTCCTTTGTTAATGTATCATCGACAAACTAGTGATGAGTAATTTCTGACATTTTGTTGTGTTGTTGTTTCTCGTCGTATGCTCAGATTGTGCGCACAGAATATTACAAAAATTCTCTCTTTTTTGAACTTATTAGACTTAGAATTGAACCCTCTTGACTTTGACTTGTTGGATTCAGAGCCATTGGACTCCGACTAAACGGACTCGACTACACTACTGGAGTAAACCTGTCTGTAACTCTGTTTCTAACTGGACTGTCTTAAAAGCAGTATGTGCTCTATGTTCACTCAGATGCTGCTTAGTCACTTTTCATTCTTTGTTTTATTAACACATTGAGTGTTTTCCAGCATACAAGGATATTTTTCGGGACTTGGCTTAAAGCGGAATAAATCTGGAAAACTAACTGCTTAAAAATTGCAAGTCGTGGTGGTGGTGGCTATTAACAACATACATGCTGTTTACCCTGTGCTGGAATTTGAACCTAGATAAACTACACTTGTTTTGTGTTTGCTTGTTCTTATTTGTGTCAGGTCATGGCCTCGTTGTCGAAACGCTTTTGGGTCGAGTTGAGGTCAAAAATTCCATATTCACTAATAACTTTGGTAATGGCGTCAAAGCAAAGTTTCTGGATGGGCTTTTTCCAATTGTTGATAAACTGCTAACGTTCTGCATGATGGCGAGTTTGGACAATCAGAAATTTCCTCAGCTCATTGTTGGAGTTCCCGGGCCATTCCAAGAATGTACTCGGGTACGTTTGAATCGATTACCAGGTGCACTGTGTCACAACCTTGTTTTGCTTAGTTATGTATTCAGTGATTATGTAGAGGACTGGTGAGAAGTAAACTGCCATGGTCATCAAATGGGCAAAATGAAAAATTAAAATTATACTTTTTTTGTATTCTAATGTAGTTTAATGTTCAAAATTATTTTAGTTTAGCTTATAGTTGTATTTTGTGTTTATGCAGTTGGAAGCATTATTTTCAGTTCTTTATCCTTAACTCATTTCGGAATGTATTTACCTCATTTTTATTACATGCGAGAGCATGTAATGCTTCGTGCGTTTTAGCCATCATCTGGGCGTCCGTCTGTTCGTCTGTCACACTGTGGTATTGTGTCAAACAGACGCAAGCTAGGATCACAAAATCTTCGCTGTAGGTTGCTGGGGGGTGAAAAAGGGGTATCCCCTAAAATTTGCTTATTTTACCGCTATTGGCTGGTATAGTGTGTAAACGGTTACAGCTAGATACAAACATGCTGCATATCATAACAAGCACTGGTGATGAGCTTCATAAAAATGTCAACATAGATAACCTTGAATGACCTTGAACTTTCAAAATAAGCTGTTTTAGTGATTTTTTTCGCGATTTTAGGTCGTGACACACATTTTAAGAGTGAATTGCGCCGAAATGGCTGAAGATAGACCAAGACAATCTGCATACGAAATTTTCATCATTAAGTGTAGATTTTGTTGCTGCAAGTTGTGACCCCCTAGGTTCAAGGAGGGTGGCGCACGTGGACGTCAAAGAAGGGTACTCCCTAAAAGTGGTTATTTTTCTGCTATTGGCTTGTGTAGCGTGAAAATGCTTGCAGATAGACGCAGACATGCTGCTTATCATAACGAGCACTAGTAACACGCTTTTTAATGTTGTCAACGTCAATGACCTTGAATGACCGGTAGGGGGTTTTAGTGTTTTTTGCTATTTTTTGGCTGCAAGGCACACAGAAAGCGTATTGCATAGAAATGGCTGGAGATAGACAAGGACAACCTGCGAACAGGAAATGCTAAGGCTCTCGTGCGTCTCATGAGCTTTGCTCAAATTACTTGTAGTGTTTAGTAGTCCATGGAACCACTGCCATTCGCCACCGCCGTTAAAGCTTCGGACCACAATCAGCCATTAAGTTACCGGTCCCGTACTGCTAAGGTTTTGCAGCATGACCACCGCCGATAAGCTAGCAGTTTTAGCGGTTTAGAGAAAAAATCGAACAGTGTGTTGTGCTAACACTGCTGTCAGCAGAGCTGCTAGCGCAAGTGCACATGTCCTCGTCAGTCATCACAGTGCCAATGGTGACAATCAGTGAGCAAATATTAGTTTTGCATTATACTATAGGATTTACTAATGGACTTTATGGGAAAACGGTAGTTTGGGTAGTTTATTGTATGTCATTAAAATCACGTAAAAGTTTTTGCTTATAGGTCTCAAAAATTACTACCAGTGACAGACGTTTTAGCGGTCCGAACTGCTATGCCAGCCACTAAGGCTTAGCAGTTCGCTTAGCAGTTGGTTTAAACTGCCAAGCCAACCGTTAAGACTTCAGACGGTACCGACCCGCTATTCTGAAGGTCCGCTATTTCAAAAGTCCATTGTGCAGATATGCGCCACAGTACTAAGATTAAGGTTAGGATTAGAGTTAGGAGTAGGGTTAGGTTTTGGATCAATTTTAGGGTTAGGCTCAGGGTTAGTGGGAATAGTAAGCTTTCGGAATAGTGGACTTTCGGAATACCGGACCCGGTCCTTCAGACCAGCCACTAAGGCTTTAGCAAATGGTTCCGGGGACTACTGGTTAGTCCTAGTTTTTTCATTGTTCACCGTGCTTGTCCAGTATTTTAGGAGGCATTGTAGAGAATTTTGTTGTAAAACAGTGGATGTGTATGTCTGTAGCTATTCCGGACTGATAACAAACATCGTTTGACCTTGAACGTTCTTGAGATGGACATTGAGCCAGGTTTTTTCCAACTCACTGATTTATTTTTTCATCTCTTCCATTTTTGTTCTCGATTTCAGCTTTAGTCACTTTCGTTTCTGACTGAAAGTGGTTCTGCATTTTTCTTTTCATTTTTTGGTGGAGAATCAGAACGAAAACACCCAATTTCACTGTACTAAAGCAGTGGTCATTGACTGGTTCAAACCAGCCACCAGTTGTTAGTCTGTTGATTGATAGTGGTTAGTGGACCTAGGTACTTAGAAGCAGCTCTGCAGGCAAAAATGCAGAAAACTCATTCCTACCTGGCAGCGTTCGGCTATACAACTTTGACTACTGAACTGAACATTATGGAACACTGACAGATATATCATATCTGTTTAGCATAGGCTGCTTGTCGTAGAATTAAGTGATGTGATTGAACTGGTCACTGGTAAAACTATAAATGATGACGTACTGACTGACCGATTGTGATTGGTTTGATTAATTGATTGACAGGTGCTAAGGGTACACTGGAAGTGTACGACAGCTGTGAGTACCAGCGCAGCAAGTTGATAGCCAGCTACACGGTGATCAATAACACACTGCCAATGGGCGTCTCGTCGACCTACTACTGCATGTTTGTCAGGTTCAAGTGGACGCTGCCGAGGAAAGTGTGTGCCACGCAGAAAGACTGCGTCAAGTTTACGATACTTGTCGATACTTCACCTGAACCGGGTGAGATTTATACTTGTTACAAAGGTTAAATGGTGGCATGTAGCTTTTTTTCTGGGAAACCCTTAGCAGTGGAGCGTCACCTGCCATATAAGATACAGGGTGTCTGTCCACAAGTTTTCTAAGGCCCTGGAAAGTTCTTGAATGGATCTTGCAAGTTTTGAAATTTTATGTCAGAGGGTCTTGAATGTTGAATCATTGTGAACGTAATGTGAACATTTTTTTTCATATGATGCAACAACGTTGTTTAACATGCATGGTAATATATCACAGAAATGAGTCTGGTGAAGATATTTTGAAAGTTTTTAAAATGTCTTGCTAATGTTCTTGAATTTTTTTTGCCCAAAACTGTGGTCATCCAATCCAGGTGAACGCGCTTTGCCTTACACACAGCCAGACCGGCAGGTGCTTGATTTACCTAACCCAGAGGAGTGGAAGGCTGAGTTCATTCTGGTGTTGGTTATATACCAGAGACAGTCAACTGTCCAGATATACTGTTTTCTTCAGATGTGTCGGTGCATAGCAAACTGATCAGCGAGACCAGTTTGGGCATTAAGGACTGTAAATTTGACGTGTACGTTGAGAATGTTCCCAGGCACCATCTGGATATGATGCCTTGAAAATTGTTTGAAATGGAGACATCGCATGACTTTTTAAATGTTCGGGCATTGCACAACTTGCAACTTGGAAAAAGTTAAAGTCATGGACACCGCTTTGAATTACAATTTTGTAAAAAAAACCCACCTTGCAGAGATATGCACTGTCACAAGCTCTTTTAAAATTTGTTCTGTATCATGTACGATGTACGTATTTGTTTCAGATACGAAGTTTGAGTTCTACATGAACGACACCGTGGCGAGTAACAACACGCAGCATGGCGTCTACTTGGAGAACATTCGTAACTACGTCATAGTCAATAGTAGCAGCATCTCATACAATGGATACGGGGCAGGGCTCTGTGTCTATGGCGGAGCAGGTACAAACCTGTGCTATTGTTGCTATTTAATACAGAGGATGAGTCAAATTAAAATGCCACAGCATGAAAATCATGATATTTATGGAGGCATTAATGTTAAAAAACGGTCTTGTATTTTGGAAATACTGGCGCTCAAAATTTAATACGTTCACGCGTTGTGTTGAATAAGTTAATGGATGTTGTGACAAAGGAGATATTGCAAATAAATTTGCTGACTATTTCAGTACAATATATTCTTATAATAATTTTACATGTGCCGAAACTTTGACGGAAGAATATAACAACCTACATGATGGTTATTTTGGTTTACCAGTCCCTTGTGGTCTTAGTTTCGATACTGAAATTGTAGGCAATGTAATATCTAAGTTAAAGCGAGGTAAAGCCTCTGATATCGCCGGTTTAACAGCTGAGCATTTGTTATTCAGTCATCCTATTTTACCTGTTCTTTGTCAAGGCTATTCTGTTTAATTCTGTTATGTGGTCATGTTCCTAATGGCTTTAAGCTAAGTTACATAGTTCCAGCCCCAAAGCCAAAAGAATGTATTTCTAAGTCTCTATCATGTGATGACTTTCGTGGGATAGCAATTAGCTCAGTTTTTGAGTACTGTTTCTTGGATATCTTTGGTTCCTTACTGGTATGCTCAGAAAATCAGTTTTATTTTGAAAAAGGCCTCGGCTCTTCTAATGCCATCCACACTACGCCAGGTGGTTAGTAGTTACGTCAGTAAAGGTACAATTGTAAATATTTGTTAAATAGATCTCTCTAAGGCCTTTGATAAAGTAAATCATTGTGTACTGTTCATTAAGCTTATGAAGAGACATTTTTCAGTGCAGTTGCTTGATATTATTGTTAAACTGTTCACTGGTTGTTTGTCGTGCGTCAAATGGGACAGTATGTACTCTAGCATGTTTGCTATCATGTTTGGGGTCAGACAAGGTTCTGTTTTATCAATGTTCATGTTTTTGTAGGTGGACACTAAACTCTGACGATTATTCGAAGGATACCGGCATCTTTCACAATTATATTGTGTTATTATTAAGTGTATTATGTGTATGTTTTTTTACACGTACTATTGTAGGTGACATACTGGTGAATGCAAGCACAGTGGAGTACAACCAGGACAATGGCGTTAACATCACATACGATGGTGGCTGGCGAATGTTTAATCGTTCATCGTTCAGCTACAACTTCGGCAACGGCGTCAACATGACGTTCAACGAGACAAGCGTTGATAATCGCACGCGATACACGAGACATCAGCGCACGGAGGTGTCGTGGTCCAAGTTCCTTTTCAATGAGGGACACGGCGTACACGTCGGTAAGGACTTGACCTCCTTCCCACGTGTAAAACTAAGGGCATGTTTACCGTTGTGACAAGAACTGCAGGTATGGTGTACTGCATTTCAAATAAGTGTCGGTATGCTGTACTAGTCAGTGGTGGCATAAATTAAGCCCTGGCATTGTTAGTGTGCTAATTAATTCACGCCATGGCTTAGGGTAGACGTTAGTATTCCTTCTAAAGTTTTCCTATCCTTGGCTGGCATTTTGTTGTTTTTATTTGTGTTGCTGGTGTTGTCAATGTCAGTGCTGAACGAAATAAATAAAATAAATACCACAGTACAACTTGTTCTGGTAATGGAAGACTTGGAGTTTGAAGGGAGTAGTGTCTGGGGAGGCACTGTATCTCATTCCCTGTGTGAGTGTTGGGGCTATAATGCCAGGAAATACTTTGGAGAAATCAGCGTTCAAGTTGCTTATTTGTAGGCATTTTTTTGCAAGCTAAAACAGTTTCATCTGCAGAGTGGATTTCAGTTTTAAAAATAGGCCCGTTTGTGATTTGTCCTTTCTCCCAGAACGCTGATTAACACTTTAGTGGCTAAAGTAAAAATGTAGGGGTGGGGACTGTAACTTCAAATTTGGAACTGTTCTATTCCCTAACAATTTTTATACACATTTTCAAAGTATATCAATTGGCTTTTAACTAATGTATGTGTTTAGTGTGTTTTTTCTATTTGTTTCTGGTACCTTTTATGACGAAATAAAGTTTTCATTTCAGGTAATTACTGCCGTGCTGCTTCGGCATTTGTCAACGACAGCACATTCGACAGCAACTTTCTAGCAGCTGTGACAATGGACTCTTGCTACCTCCCTGTCCCAGCAGCCAACGTCACTAACTTTACCGTTGCCTACAACGTCTTTGATCGCAACCGTGAACATGCTATCAAGATAGGTGAGATCAGGGGCATCTGTCCCCCACGGTCACACTACACATTTCCTCCTGTTATGTTTAATGTGGCGGGGAACGCCCCTTTGCCTTTCAACGTCGAACCTCTCTCACGTCAAACTTTGTTAAGTGCTGCACTATACCCTGAATAACAGATGATGGCATCCGTACACATCGGCGCCTGCCAAAAATTTTTCAAGGGGAGTAAAGAAGTTGATGCACTGAAAGCTTTGAGTAGAGTGGGGAATGAGGAAGGTATACTGTCTTCCCTAACCGATTAGGGGGACTGAGGATTGTATTGAGTTCTTCCGTTAAGCATGCCAGGTATGGCATACTTTTTCAGTGTTAGAGTAGCTTTGTTTATATTTGTCAGCTTTTAGTCATCGCTGATTTTCATCATTGACGTTTCTGTGTTTTTTATTTTACTGTATTATGTGAACGTGTGGCATGTTCAATGAATAAATTAGCGCCGTTAATCAACGCTGTGGGAACGATCGCCAACAACACGTTCACGAATCATCCCAAGTATGTTCTGCTGCTTGATAACACTGACGACTTTGTGCGAAGTGTTTACTATCGACCGATGAAAGTCAACTATTCGGTGATCTCGAACCGGTTTCAGCACAACCATGGCTACTACGTCGCAAATGTTCGCTTGACTCAGGTTTATGTGGATTCGTTCTTCTATTTTGCTTTTTGCATGGTTTTCTTTTTTGCAGGTTTTTGATTTGTACATGTGTTGGACAATGGGAACTCAGAACTGCTGCTGGACTTTTCTGTTTACTCTTTTTCTGTATGTTTTCTTCAGTGCCATGTGTGGTATTAATCGTCAATTTTTACAGCTTCAGTATACTTCCAGTATACTTCGTAAACACTTAGCTTGTGTGTGCATATCTGTGGCTGATACAGGGCAGTCCAAAGCAGTCGATGGATTTCATGTACAACGTGTTCGCCGACAACGAGGTCAGCGGCACTTTCCCGACACTGAATCAGCGTACTCGGTCGTACGCGGTGGTGATTCTGTCATCGAGTAACATTCACATGAATCGCAATCATCTTGTGAACCCGGCGTCTCAGTATGAGCTGGCGACCCATCTACTGGAACTGGCTGTCGTGCTGCAGGCGACTGCTCAGTGGTGGGGCACGACCGACTACAACGTCATCATTGAACGCATCTTCGACCAGTATAGGTCAGTCTCATGGAATTACGGACACTTCGTCTCTTGCCTCCGCATTATGTTTCGCTCCCTGGACGTTTTGCCCACTAAAAATTGTGGACGTTGGCGAAAACAGACCAACGAATAAACGGATGGCGAAAACGTGCCGTCCACTCATTTTTGCCATTGTCCGCAGTTTTTTTAGCGGGTGAACTGTCTAGGCAAAGGGCAAAACGTCTTTGGGACAAAACATCGTGGAGAAGGTAGGCGAAATGTCAAAGGGGCAAAACGTTCTAATGCCGTCTCACAAAAGTCTGTTATGCAGTCATCTTAAAGGAGTGTACAAAGCAACCAGAATGAATCATATGAACTGAACGCAACTGAACCAAACTTGCTTTATTGTTGGTGGCATGTGGCTTGGCGGTAGCACGCCGTGTTCGGTCAACAAAGTTACTCTACGCTAGGCTCGGTTAGTACCAGGATGGGTGAATGCGAACAGGTAAACCGTCTCACTACGTAACCAGCCATTCATGGTGACGTAGTCTTCTACCCTCTGGGGAATGATAAAATGGGTGTCAGTTTTTTTGAATCTGAGGTAGATTTGTGCCTGGAACCGTTCACCTTGGTCCAGCAGTTTGCAGCCACCAGGCTGCTGCAGAGGTCTAGTGTGGCGCCGCTACGTGGCAGCCACGTTTTCCACGTGTCCGATATTCATATACTGCAGCCATACACATTTCTGCTTGCTGAAAGTTTGACTGCATTCTAGCCTGTGGTTTCTGGAGTACGAAGGTTTATGTTGTTTTTCAGTTTGCCGAGCCCTCGTGGAATATTTCACCTGGAAAACCTGCTTCGTGCTCAATCCTAGCTATACTGTTGGCCGCGGTTATGTTCCGTGTGTCCTACATGTTCAGCCATGCGTGACCAAGTCTACAGTCGTGGTCAGCTGCTGGGGCTATGGCCGCAAGCCAAGTACAGCTTCACTGATGTCACTCGTTGCCAGGTGTGGTCTGTGGGGCTTGGGCGTGAGAGGTCTGGGCCCCGTGGCCGTTGCGGAGGTCAACACCAACATGCAGCCGCTGCCCATCGATCAGCTGATCGACAACTTGACATCGTCTTGCCGCTCTTGCCGCAGTTTGCTGGACGACCTGTGACGTTTTTCTGACATGACGTCCAGATGTGAATTGTGTGTGGCGCCACTACTTTGACAACCACATTTTCCACATGTCTTGGACGTTCGTCAGGCCACCTGACATTGTCGCACGTGACACACTGTCATGGTTTCCAGACAGTCGTACATAGTTTGTCGTGACTTGCTGTTTTATTTGTGGACTTTGCAGTTTTTTTTTACTTAGGCCACGTTAAAAATTTGTAATGTAATGTAATGAAACCTCAGTCATTATCGACTTTTTGGCAACATCTCTAAATTTTTTTCCTTAGAAAATCATATGCAGACCTCGTCATTCAAACCATTGTCTGCCAGTCTGTTTAATTAAACTGTTCAATTTTTTAACTGCCAGGTAGCTTTTCAACTTAAGAAATTATGATTGATCAGTTGACTAATTGGCTGATTCACTGATCAATTGATCAATTCATTGCAGCCGGTACAACCTTGCTAAGATTCAGTACCACCCTGCGCTGGAGTTCTCGTGGCTTTACACGTCAGTGGTGACTGACCGCAGCATAGAGTTGGAGGTGAGCTTCATACGTGAGGGGTTCATCGGCGGTCGGTTGGCTGAGAGACTTGAGACAATCCCCGGCAGAACTTACATTGTGGACCGCGACGCCAGTGTCATGGGCCTTGGCGGAGAGCTTTACATCAAACCTGGAACGGTACTGATACATACTGTTTTGCAAAAACAACCACTTCGATTATCTCTTCTGTACTGTGACTACTTTACAGAATTTACTGACTGTCGAATTTAGCAGGAAATTTGCGATAGCACTGTCGTTAAAGTTCCCATCAGGGCCACCACATTTTAAATGCATCACTGCATTAGCTTGGGAAATATTTACGCTGTAAACTGTTGTTTATTTTGTGTGTGAGCCATAGTCTTGCTAAAAATATGGATTACCAGAGAGTTACACACAGCAAGACGTTATGGTTGACGTTCTGGTGAGAACTACATTAGATTTTGTCGATTTGAGCTCTAAAATCAACTAGTATCACGCTGGCATATCCTAATCTCATCACACTGTCTATCGTCATTGACTTTATGTCAACACCATGATCATTATGCTACCAGGTAAGCAGTAAGTAAGTAAGTAATTTCTATAGCTCATTAACTGTAATAACCTTGAATGCACTAGATGTTTTATTAGAACGAGAAGTAAAGTCACTCTATGTATTTAATGTGTATATTGTTGTTTTGGTGCTGCCTTCTGCTGTAACAAAGGATTTTGTACAGTATTATAATAATGTTGTGTTGTCGCTTACTGTATGTGGGCAGATACTGGAGTTCTCGAATGCACTGGGGATGCTGATCGAGGGGTTCGTGCACTTTGAGGGCACACGTGAGCAGCCGATCACACTGTGCCTGCGCAATGAGTCAACGTGGATCAACAACACACGAGTGCGTCTTGTCGACGGACCCAGTCTGCTGGAGGGCCGGCTTGAAGTCCGACCGACTGAAGACGATGACTGGGGCACCGTGTGTCGAAATGTGAGTCGGTTTCTGAACGTTTTTTTTCAGTCACAGTGTGTTTTTCGCATTTTTGGCCCACCTTGAGTCGAGAGATGATACATGATATATGGGTTTTTAAGGCGTGTAGAAAGCAACAGCAATGAACGGCACTAAGATTTCAGTTCAATTTAGTTGCATCTAAGGAATGTACTAAATGAAAAAACTGAACAAAACTGAAATTCTAGTACAGTAGCACTGCACGGATTGTACAATAGTTAAGTTTGCATCGTTTCAGTTTATTTTGATGCTTCAGTTGATCGCTTCTCATCTGATGATGATGATGATGGGGGCACCGTGTGTCGAGATGTGGGTTAGCTCTGAAATGTTTTGGGGAACCTTGTGTAGGTACATGTGTGAGTTCTTCTTAATTGTTGTTCGCAGTTGCTGATTTGTTTTCAATTCAAAACTGCTTGGTTGACTGACTGATGCTGGCAGGGCTGGACAATGCAAGACTCAGCGGTGGCATGTCAAATGATGGGTTTTGTGGTACACCCCAGCAACTGGCAAGTCTATGACAACTTGCCCGGCACAGACCCCACACAGCCGATCTGGCGCAGCAATGTGGACTGTACAAGCCTCGACTCTGACCTCATGGAATGCGAAGCGGACGATCAACATGATCACTCATGTAATCACACCAAGGACGTCTACGTGCGCTGTGTTACCCCAACATGGGCGGGTAGGTTCTCGATTTATCTTTTTTTTTTGCTTTTTTATCCAGGTTTTACGTGCATATAGTGCTTAGCACGTGCTAGATATCGTAATTCTCTCTGTCTGTCTGTCATGTCTCAGTACCGAATTAAGCCCAGCTGAGATAGAGACTCTGGGATTTTGCTGTATGATAGCATGAGTCTCTAGTTCTTTTTGTAATCAAGTTTCATGTGCTGAGTGAAAAGATTCCACCCGAATGAGGGCATCGGAGAGGGGTACCCCTACGAAATCGTTATTTCAGATGTCACTCACTTTCTGCAGTAGTAAACTAGTAGTTATTATAGTAGTAGTAGTTGTTGTTGTAGTTGTAATAGTAGTTGATGTTGTCGTCAGGAATTCACTTTCTTGGCAACGCTCGTCCAAGTGTAATGACTTACACTAGTGTATCTGGTGCCGGTCTAATGGACCCATCCCTTACACATTACTCATCAGCCATCAAGATTGACTACAACCTTCACCGACTCGAGCATATCATCGTTGAGGACAACCTTGCTGATGGAGTTCTGGTAGGTGATCAAAAGTTTTTGGTTTAAATTATTGTAAATCATTTCTCCATTTCTTTTTTGTATTTATCTAGATACTGTTTTATGCTTGAATCGATTATTACAGTAATTAGCATTTGGCAAAAAGTCACTACTGATTTTAAGGTTGTGTTGTACTTGTTAAGACTTTGCTAGAATTTTTCAGGAATTTTTCAGAAAATTCCGTGCGTACTCTAATATGAAGGCCATATGGATATTATGCATATAAGATTAGGAGATTTCCATATAGATCCCATGTGGATCCATATGTGGGATCGATATGGCATTTGCCATATTTAGTCCAGATGACACGCCATGTCTAACTGTTAACTGTTGTTGTTAATACTTTTGTTTGCAGCATCTGAAACATTTTCTAGTTTTTTTTGGAAGTTTTCTTTTTTTTCTTGAAATTAACTGCTATTTTTTTCTGAAAAATGTAGGCTGACATTTCTTAACTTGCAACCCTATCTTGAGCACAGATTCACCATGTAGACATAGCAACGATCAAAATAATGGAAAACGAAAACAGACGTATACAGAATAGTGAATTGCTGGCTGCTGTCCATGTGTGTGTACAGATAATGCATAATGACGTATTCGTTGGAGCTCGCATAGCACACGGCGTAATCCGGCGTAACCTTGGCAACGGCGTGTCCACTCGGGGATCGTACTTCCAGCTTTATAACTGCACCCTGGAGAACAATACGGCTGCTGGATTTGAGTACAACCCGGCATATACCAGCTACGAGGCGCTGCAGGTAATGCCGTCGTATGTTGTTTGTTCGTCTAGCTGTCTGTCTGTCTTGGCCGACAGAGTTTTCGAGTTGCAGCGCCACTCATCTGGAACAGTCTATCTGGAGAACTGCACTTTACAACCATCAGTCGTGGACAGTTCAGAGCTAGGCTGAAAACTTATTTTTTTTTTCAGCCAGGCTTACGCAACGAACTTCTGAGAAATTTTTTTGAAGAGTGTATAAACTGAACTGAACTGTCTGTCATCTCTCTATCTATCCATCTCGTCGGCTTTGTTTACAATGCAGAATACAGCAGCTACAAAGCGTTCCAGGTTGGAAACTTGGCTGATTTTAGCTGATCATACTTCTAGGTATCGCTGCCTCTGTCGTCTGTCTGTCGTCTGGAAAACAACGCGGCAGTATTCGAGTACAACATACACCAGCTATGAGGCGCTGCAGGTTGGAAACTCCATTGATTTTTCATCGGTCATAATTCAGGTTCAGGCTATTGCCGCACTTTGTCATCTCTGTCTGTTGTCTGTCTGTCTCTCTGTCTAATGATAACAAGGCAGCAGGCTTTGAGTTTAATTCCACCTACACCAGCTACAAGGCAGAAACCATTGATTTTCAGCTGACCGTACTTAGGGCATTGGGACGTTTCACCCACAAGTTTGGCTACCTGAAAAGTTATTAGCTAAGTTTATTCGCTTTTTCATGCCTAACGTCAGCAATCTAGTGCAGGGGAAACACTTTCAAGTTTGGGTACAATGGAGCTGGGGCAGGGCCTACATTTGGAGAACCAAGTTTGTCATTATAAATAGACTATAAAATAGCTACACTAAGATGCAGGCTCCATAGTGTAACGACTTCAGCAGCGCATAGCATAGCAGCTACCTGAGATTTCATTTTAGTTTAGTCTATTTCTGTCACCTTGTACATGCATTTAGATTCGGTCGGGCATCAGCAAGCCATACCATGAGTTTAACAGTAACGGCACAGTGTCATTGGAGGAAGAGAATTTGTTGTGGGTAATCACCCCACAGAGAGGTTATGCGGAGACGACGCTCTACCAGCTGGAAGTCCACACGGTGTCTGGGCTGTACAAAGTGGTCGTCGACATCATCGACTACAATCCTCTAACTGACGTTGAACGAGTAAGTTACTGTGATGTTAAGTCGGTGGTGTTGTGGCAGGGTAGCATGGGGCATTGTTTTTCTCTAAAATTTGTCAAAAATTTTTATCGCAAATTTTTTTTATCCAAAAATGCTAAATTTGGGATTGAATTCCCATCTCGGGGACGTTCTGGGCCAAAGTTGAAATTGGTCATTTAGTAGCAGAATTGAAATTTTGAGCATCCAGAGTCTTCTGTGTCGTAAATTGGCAACTATCTGTCGGAATTTTGTCATATATTTACAGTACCTGTCAGTAAATTGCAACTTATGTTTTGCTGTTTTAAAAAACAAAGTAAAAGCAATGCGTTACATTACTTAAGTACATTTTAGTATTTTCTCACTTGTGGAAGTACTTGTAACAAAGGATACTTTTTACCAGTACTTGAAGTTGGACAGTATTGGCCTGCATGGCATACCAGCACTTTCCTGGTCATTTGGAGAGCATACCACCAGTTCTGTCTGTCAGGCATTTTTTGGCTTGTGGGGGTCTCTTTTTTTGTAGGGCCCCTGTTGGCCGAACATATCTGAATCAGCCTGTGCTGTTTGGCACAGGTAACTGTTTACGAAGCACGTCCATTTTCGATCGTGCGTTCGACCAAGCACTGGACAATTGATGAAGACCTTGTGGACTTTCCCGTAGTTTCCCAGCTGAACGTCATGACTATTCGCTGGAAGGTCGACGGAATTTCCTCCGGTCGACTCACATTCGTTGTTCGCTCTAGTAAGTCGGTTTTTTTACTTTTTTCTGTAAATTCTGTAACATACTGTACATTTGCCTTGCAGCTGTTTCATTTAAAGCTGCAGAAATTAGTGATTTATCACAAGATAGGCTAAGTCGTTTAAAATGTGATTCATTATTTATATTTTTATAAATAACTTACATAATTTTAATAGTTAAATATTAGGTTGACGATTTATTACTTAGAAAACATTATAAAATACATTAAAAATTTTCTTTGTTGATTGCAATTATCAACTAATGTTGAGTTTAACGCTGACATGTTTGTCTTGCAGTGCCGGTGCCGTGGCGAGTGCCATGGCCATTTCCGACAGTGGCCGTGCTAAATTCTACCACAGTCGGCAATGCTCGCGGCGTAGTGACACGCCACTATAACCATCCTTCTGATGAATACCTCGATCTGTTTTTCCGCTTTCACTGGGAAATGGTAACCATTCGGTTTTATACGTGATTGATATTGGATACATTTTTTCCGGTTTTACATTGAGTTCCGCTTGTTACACAGTTTGTTCAAAATGTCATCGATAATGTGGGGATTTATGTTACTTCCTGGGTTGTGAAGAAAATATTTATTTATTTAGTTATATATTTATTTATTATATCCCCAGTACTCAATTCCCGAGGGCTGAAATGTCAAACTACAGAAATTATGTCCGGAATGGTTACGATGCGGGCTCGGAAATTGCGAACGTGTCAGCTAGGCATGTCACGTTGAAGTGTTAGACGGCAGCCGGCAAGCGCTGGAAAAAGAACGTCGTTTCACGGGGGTCCGTCGTCACCTCAGTCAAATGCCTTCTGATTTGTGCCAAGAACTCCTGGATGCTGACACTCATGGGTCCAAGTGTTTCCAGTGCCACTCGAAAGAAGTTGTGGTTGCCGCTGAGTGAGCTGTACTTATTCTTTTTTCTGACAGCTGCGGTCTCAGCAGCACTGGCACTGGTGATGGCACTCTGCTGCAGATAAGCGTTTCCCAGAGTGTCGACCACTGTGACGTCCCAAGTGGCGCTGCGCCCAGAGTTCCATGGCAGCAATGTCAAACCGTCAGGCTGCTTGCCGTCGTCACGGACCAGCCTGTGTGGTTCCTTCATCCTGGGAACACCGGCTCGAGTCAAAGCGCGCCAGATGACAGCAATGCTGTAGGCGTCTTACACGGTTGTCATCATCTGTCGTCCTCTGTAACAGGTGTATTGTAGCTAAACGGTGCAAGATACGGCCTAGGCTGCTATTGATCACTAATAGGAAGTCGAATACTGACTTTCAATTGACATTAAAATCAATGACCTTGGATGACCTTGAACGCACTGTGGTGTGCCAATCGTGCGGTGTTGTGGCGACACGGTACGTTGCAATAACCATCACGACATGCGTAAAGCGCGACAGTCATCTGAGCTAAGAGCTTGTTAGTTGTACTAACTATGTTATTAGTTTCAGGCATTTCGTGCCTAATTAACTCGTTACAGGATTTACTTGAGATAACAACTCAGCATTATGCAACAATTTGGAGCATCTATGTTTCACATGGTAGTGCACTAACATAAATTAGGTGAGGTGGAAAATGAGTACATTTTACATAATTTTGTCGTCTTAGCCGTCAACATGCCGTCAACAAGTTAGTAAAAATTTGACATATGACAAAAACAATTTTGACTGTTTTTTTCTGAGACATGGTGTACATGTCTCAGTGGATAGATGACAGGACTTCCGGATACTTTTCTTTAGCATTGCTAGACTGGGCGAAAGTGTATCTTTGCAGGATTAAGCAATAAATTATGGGGTTGACTGACTGACTGACAGGCTAATGCTGTGTCTGCAAACTGCAGATGTTGGACTTACATACCCGGGAGGGATGAATGGCTGAGTTGACCATTTATTCATTGATGGTGCTGTACCTGTTAACAACTGTAGGTACTTATCTACGGAGTGAGGTTCGACTCAAACCAGTATGAGGCTCTGTACGTTCCGAGCTACTCCAAGTTTAACGTTCTTTACCTGCCAACATACGAAGAATTACAGACGGCGCTGCGCATATCAGAGATCACCTACGAACTGGAGTCCAACTACTTTGCCAACAACGGTCTACCATCTTCTCTAGTTTTGCTTTGACTAGAGTATGTAGTGCTGGATTCGTAGGCAGAACTGCTCTAGCACGAGCAATTCTACTTATAGCTATGCATTTCTCAGTATGTATTTGGTGGTGTGGGTGGCGTAGCGGTAATGCATTGTGTTGAATCAACGAAGTTGCTGTTGCTTTAGGCTGCGCCCAGTTAGTACCTGGATGAATGATAACCACACCATAGGTTTTACTGCTGCTATTGCTGCTATCATGGTCTGTCTGTAGTAAACATGATTGCGTGCTGATAATAAGAATAGTCCAGGCATAACCGCTGTGTCACAGGTCTTGGAGTCGTGAGTGAGTATACAACGGTCGAGTTCTCAAACAACGTCTGGATCTGGCGGGTTGATGGGAACCGGTTTGAGAGGAACCTGGGCGGAGGATTTGAGATTGATCTACCGCGAGTCAATCTGATGTTTACCGACCTTTACAACCACAGTGTTAACATCAACAGCTCCATCTTTGAGGTTAGTTTCATAAATGTAACAAGAAATTTGAGCTAATGCTCACGAGACGCACGAAAGCCTATAGCGGTTCCTGTTCGTAAACTGTCAGTCTATCTCCAGCCATTTCGTCGTGACTTTTACGGGGGTACCGCTCTTTGATGCCCTCGTGCGCAGGTTTTCTAGAACCTAGAAAATTGAGACGTGGACCATTCAAATCTACGTTTAATGCTGAAAATTTTATATGCAGCTTGTCCATGTCTGTCTCAATTGGTTTCGGCGCAATTTGCTCTTGAAATGTATCTTGCAGCCCAAAGTCACCAAAAAATCCATAACACCCCTATTTTAACGTTCAAGGTCATCCAAGGTCATTGAATTCTTTGGCAATTGAGAGCCAGTGCATGACTTCCTATTAGTGATTAATAGTAACCTAGGTCCTATCTCGCACCGTTATTGAGATACAGCGACTTATTGGCTAAAATCACAATTTTTTCCCACCCCCTCTCATTTAGCGCCCTTGTTCGGGGTGAGCCTTTTTGAATTTATGGAAGAGCTTTACGGTTCCTGAAACTAGAGTCTTCCATGCAGCAGATGGTGAAGATTTGATGATTCTAGCTTGCACCGTTTTTGACTGATTCACCCGTGTGACAGACAGACGGATGGACAGACGGACAGGCAGAATTGTGATGGCCGAAATTTTTAATGAATGTTAGACTTGGATTGATCAGTTTAATTATTTGTTACTTTTTGCAGACATTTTTAATATCTGTGTCTGCATGCAGGACAATGTGAACTTTGCATTCCACATTGACGGTTTCTACTGCAATGCATCGATCGCTGGAAACCGGTTCCAGGGCAACAAATGTCGCACGGGCTGCGTCACTCTCTCTGGCACAGAGAAGGAGGCAGAAATCGTTGACAATGAATTCGTCGAAAACTCCGGTCGATACATCGTGGAACTACACATGAACAGCCACACCCCATATACCCAGGTATGTGGAGAAGAAAGAAGAAGATTTCATATAGACAACTACGTGCTTGAGGTCTATTGTGTGGGAGCTTTGTTTCATAGGAGCCAGGTCATGATTTTTAGTGCTAATGTCCACCTCTATGTGCTGTCTGCCAGTATCATCCATGGCTGTTAAATTGAAATATATTGTCTTACATTTTCGGCTTGGTAGTTAAACACAGTATGTCAGACTTGTGATTGTAAGGTTGCTTTCAACTTCCGGCCAGTCCACTTCCAGGTAACAACCCTGGGCAAGTTGTTCACACATCCACGTGTGCCTCTGTTGCCAAGCTGTAGAAGTAATTTGAGCAAAGCTCATGAGACGCACCACAGCCTTAGCAGTTCCTATTCGCAGGTTGTCTTGATCTGTCTCTATCCATTTCGATGCAATTCGCTCTTAAAATCTATTCCGCAGCTACAAATTGCAAAAAACCACTAAAACCCCTATTTTAGAAGTTCAAGGTCATTCAGTGTCATCAATGTTCAAATCGATAAAAAGCTCATCACTATTGCTTGTTATGATAAGCAGCATGTTGCTGCCTATCTGCAACCATTTTCACGCTACGCAAGCCAATAGCGGTAAAATAACCACTTTTAGATTCTTAAAAATGTACGTTCTGTGCTAAAAATGTCATACGCAAGTTGTTTAGGTCCATCTCCAGCCATTTTGGTGCAATTCACTCTTAAAATGTCTGTCGCAGCCGGAAATTGCAAAATAATTTACTAAAAATCCCTATTTTGGGGGTTCACGGTCATTCAAGGTCATCGACGTTGACACCAATTGCTTGTTATGATAAGCAGCATGTCTGCCTGTCTGCAACCGTTTTCACGATACACAAGATAAGGGGATAGCTGTCTTTGGCGCTCGCCTGCGCCGGCCTCTTTAAATCTAGGGGGTCGGGAATTGTGCTGCTAAAATCTACGTTTAGTGCTGAAAATTTCCTACGCAGGTTGTCTTTGTCTATCTCCAGCCATTTTGTCGCAGTTCAGTGTTGAAATGTGCGCTGCATCCAAAAATTGCAAAAAAATCTCTTTTTGGCGGTTCAAGGTCATTGATGTTGATAAATCTAAAAAGCCTGTTACCAGTGCTTATTATGATAAGCAGCATGTCTGTACCTATCTGCAACCGTTTTCGCACTATACGAGCCAATAACGGCAAAATAACATCTTTTTAGGGGTACCCCTCTTTGATGCCTTCGTTCGAGAGGAACCCCTTCAGCTATGGACACGAAATTTTGTCACAATAACTAGAGTTATTGGGACAGCCCACAGTGAAGATTTCGTGATCCTAATTGCACCTTTTGATACAGTCCACGAGTGTGACAGACAGACGGACGGACAGACGCCTAGACGATGGCTAAGACACGCGAAGCATTCTGCTGTTGCGCGTAAATTTGGTACAGGTCTAATCGTCAGAAAGGTAACAGCAGTATACGCATGAGATGTAGCCTGCCGCCCATATAACTGAGCTGTGTTTGCACTCTACTGCCAACTCAAGGCCAGCAAATGGAGGTGAGCACCAATTCTACTGTCATAGAGCTGTGAGAGAGCACTGTCGATCATTGTGCACATAAGTAATACGCACATTTATCTCTTTTTACATTTTCAGTGGGTGGAGGCGATGGTGTCGTACAACAACTTCAAGCGGAACATGGCAGCTGATGGTCTGAATGAGTCGGCACTGATTGCATCGAGCAGCCCGGCGTCCTACGCACTCGGGGTCCGTGGTCTACAGAACGTTACCATCACTCGCAACCTGTTCTCCAACCCTGGCATGAGGTTTGAGCTACTGGGAGGTCAGGCGTCATCGAATCTGGAGAACTACCTGGACGCGACGGAAAACTTCTGGGGCACCACAGAGCAGCCAAGGATTGTGGAGCGGATCTTTGACTTTGACGACTGGAACAGCTTTGCCATTGTGGAGTATTTCCCATATCTCGTCTCTGACCGGTTCAACTCACGCAAGTTCATCGGCACCAAGTGGAGGTACATTCACTGTCTCATATGGCTCCAATAGATTTTCAAATAACTCCAATAGTCCTGGGGGCCAAATTTTCTAAACTTTTTCAAGATATTTTTCAAAGATCTTTTTATGTCAGATGATCTAGGAATTCCAAAGAAGTTTTCTTTTCTGAATTTTTGACGCCTTTGTTTGCGTTTCCAAAGAACTTCTTTTTTTTCTTATCTTTTTAAACTACTTCAACCAATCAGATGTGCTTATACCGACCATGTGATGTAATCAAAACTTTTTAGGAAAACTTCTTTGGAAAACTTCTTATCTTAACACGTCTACGGGAAAAACATTTTACGCATCGCTTCGTTTATACGTGCGAAAGCAGCTACTGCTTTCAGCGAGTTTTTTACATCGCAATTCTGTCCATCTGTCCGTCACACGGGTGGATCAGTCAAAAACGGTGCAAGATAGGATCACCAAATCTTCACTTCGGCTGCCAGGAAGACTCTAGTTTCAGGAACTGTAAAGCTTTTCCATAAATTTGAAAAGGGTCACCCCGCACGAGGGTGCTAAATTAGAGGGGGTGGGCAAAATTTGCGATTTTTGGCCAATAAGTCGCTGTATCTCAGTAACGGTGCGAGATAGGGCCTAAGTTACTATTAGTCACTAATAGGAAATCGTACACTGGCTCTCGATTGGCGCCGAATTCAGTGACCTTGAATGACCTTGAACGCCAAAATAGGGGGTTTTATGGATTCTTTTGGCGATTTCGAGTTGCGACACAGGTCTATATTATTTACAAGGTGGCGCCACGGAACTATCGTTATGCGATCCAGATAGAGAATTTGGTATTTATATATTAACTTAGCATGAACATCCCAATTTTCAGCTAAGCTACTGAACCGGAACTGCTATAGGCTTTCGTGCATCTCGTGAGCATTAGCTCAAATTTCTTGTTTAAGTTGACCAAACACCAATTTCCTTTACTTACTCATTGTTAATTTTACGAGCGTACTTTTTTGCAAATTTTGTTTTATTACACAGCTTTCTTCGTGTAGGACAAGGTTAGTCAGTGGCGGATTTAAAGAGGAGCGGGGGGACGGCCGCCCCCCCCCCCATTGACTGGATGCATCTCAAATATGGTGAAAATTTTGCACAAAAATGCATCATTTTTTGCTTAAAATTTCAAAAAAAAATTTCTGCGAAGGGGGCAAAGGGGGGCTATTCCCAAGTTCTGGATCCGCTGCTGAGGTGAGGTTAGTGCTTTCCTACATATTTGCTTAAATTCTTCTTAAGAAGTTTTCAAAGAAGTTTTGAAAATCCACATACTTTCTTTGGAAAAGATGTCTTCCAAAGACCTTCCTAAGAAGTTTTGAAAATTTGGCCCCTTGTTCAGTATCAACAAATTTTTGTACAAAGAATCATCGTACAATCAGAACTTAATGGCACCTATTACAGTCTGATAAAAAATTAATAACAGACTACTAGCTGCAGCTTTTCTGTGGCACCTTTAGCAGAGCAACTTCACGGTAATACTGCAACAGAACAGCAATGTCAGTCACAAAATTTTAAGTCGATATTGTTATGGTGTTAACTAACCGTTGATAGCAATGTCATGCTATGAAACTGGTCAGTTGTATCTTGTATGGTCAGTGAAGCTGCTCTCTTTATACTTGGACACATGTTCGAAGATGCCTTCTACATTTGTGACTTGTGTCTTATGGTTGCAAAGCAACGTTACGAATGGAGAAGACGTCTCTGGGCCTGTGCTCAAGTGAAATTACGGCAGATGAACATTTTACTGCAACTGTTGACCACGACGTCGCTACTGAACAGTTTGGTTATGTTATAATGTTTAATGAGAAAAATTTGTTACTTCTGCCAAGGAGGTTATGTTTTCGTTGGACTTTGTTTGTCTGTTTGTCTGTGTGTGAGCAAGATAACTCGAAAAGTTATGGACGGATCTTTCTGAAATTTTGAAGGTATATTGGGCATGGCATTAACTACCAGTGATTGAATTTTGGGGGTGATCCGGCAGGAATCTTGGATTCTGGATCACTTTGAAATTTTCGTTACCATTGCGTTAAAGGGGGCATAAGGGAACTGCTGGCAAAGCGAAGATTGTGACTCCACCTGTCGAATAGCTTTGCCTTGGCGGAGGTACCTGCGGCTACGACTGCTATCTAGTTATTGATGCTATTGTTTCATTGGATTATTGTCGTACTATAGACAACCTTTAATCTTTAACTTTCTTTATTTGCAGGTCGATTTTTGACATGAGTGGGCCGATCGGAGGCCGCATTGGGGAAAACCTGCGTTTGAAACCACGCTCAGAGCCTTACATTGTGAACCGTGACCTGACTGTCATGAAAGGCGTTTCCCTCACGATCGAAGCTGGTACTGAACTCCAGTTTTTTCCCAACATTGGAATTCTCGTCTTGGGCTCTCTTGTGGCGCTTGGGAATGAGGATAATCCGGTCCGCTTGAGCCCAGTGCCAAAGTCGCTCTACACGACCCCGAGCCGGGAGAGCCGATCCGCTGATTCCACTCCAAGGATCCAACATCCAGATCTGAATCCGCATTCTGGCTACCGGCTGCGGCTGAGCGGCGGGAGTTCTCCGGATGATGGGTACCTAGAGATCTATAATGAGACTGAACATCGATGGACGATTGTCTGTGATGATAATTTCAATGACTTCACAGCTCAGGTCGCCTGCAGAACTATGCACAAGGAAGCTAGCAATGTGGTCGTTCGCAGGAATCCCTACTACGATATCTTCGTCTTCGGCTACCCCCTCATGCATGAACAGGTACAGATAAAGGCATATTTTGTTCACTTGGAATGATTAAATTTTTTAATGCGGTAGTTTACTGCACAAAAGTTAACAATTGATTATCACAAACAATGAAAACGTTACAAAAACGTTAACTTTTCTTATTTTAGTTACAAGACATGGGTTACAGACAACAGATGTCGATAAATAGGCAAAACATCGTACCATAAGCACGACCTTTGATATGCTTGGCTAAAGAGACGTTGTGAAAACAAAAAATAACCGTTAAAAACGCTTTTTTACGAAAAATTCAAAAACGCTTATAAACGTTTATTAAAAGTATAGTGTTTGGCATGACCACTGACCACCCTACACTGCAACGTTAGAAACTTATCGTTTCTAGGTTATGTAAAGCATTCACGTTTCACTCTTTCATGTAACATCCTGTTGCAGCACGTGGAGTGGTTCTGGCGCCAGACATTGCTATGTGACGGCAGTGAGGCTGGTTTGGAGCAATGTCGCTACCGAGTCAACTATCACCTGGAACAATGCCTCATCGAGCGTCGCTACGTGTTCGTGCGCTGTGGCAAACGCAACCTGCCGGACGACTTCAACTACTGGGGCAACGTGCGCTTTGCCACACCGGACTTTGAGTCCGCCAATGTGATGCCTGGGTACTCCAGTCTGGACTATGTGGATATCTATGGGGCTGGGATTCTGCATGGAGATAGAGTGGCTGCTGTGCAGGTAGATTACTACTACTACAGTTACTGCTACTACTACTACTAATACTACTACTGACTGATTAATATTACTGCTGTTACTAGAACTGTTAGCAATATAACCACTTTTGTCTTGTTTTTATAAATAATTTTTTTGAAGTTGTGCAATACGAACATCTTTTTGGTGAAAATATTTGAGAGCTGTTGCAATGGGATTTCACAGGCTAAAGGGTTTGCAGTCCTACGTGTATTATGTCTTTGTTACTTTTTACTTTTCTGGGCTGCATTGCAGAATTGCTGCAACAGCTTTTAATTTTTTCAAAAACAACTTTTGCGTGATGACTCAATTCAGAGTAACTCCAGAAAAATAAGTAGGACAAAATGTATGTGTGCATTTTCAATTTTACCAGGGCGTGTATCGTACGCCGACGTCGTCGCACGTTCGTATCCACAACTCGGACTGGCACGGATACGACTACGTCGCACCGGCCGGCGTATTTAACATTCTGTATGGCGATATCAGCAACAACAACGGCTACGCAGCTCGCGTGACTGTGCTTAACGGAGTCAGTTCCGATCTGGAAGAGTCACAGTTTGTGCCGCTCGTACTCAACTCAGTGCCGTACAACGTCTACGGGCTGATCCGCATGTGTACAACCGAGAAGTTTGTGTACGTCGTCGACCGAGCGCTGCTGTATTACAAGTACGACTTCCAGGGCACCATCGACTGCATCAAGGTGAATAAACTCTGACTGCCATGTCGTTTTCAAAGCGAAATTGATTTCACCCGTAGCTGCACATTTCTGCGTGGTGTGTGATCTGTCGGTCTGGCCGGTGTCCATCACATTTGTGCATCGTGCTTAAACTGCTACAGAGATTTGGCGAATTGGCGGGCCCACCGGTTGGGTGCAACATTGCATCAGATGGGGGGCCCTTACGCCCCAGAAGGGGAGATTTGGGGTCGACCGTCGAACCTCGAGCCAAAACAAGGAATTGCAAATTGCAGTCAAACCGTCGGTCCTGTGCTGCCACCTGGAGAATGTGGACGAGCAGAGCAATTTCTTTTTTACCGAATCACTTTGGTTTTTGTTCAGTTTCTTTGTTCAGTTTTTATGATACAATGCAATGCATAGGCTAAGGTGCAATTTATGATTTGAGCTGGAAAAATGGGAGGTTTACAAAGTATGTGAAATTTTAAAAAAGACCACACGCACACACACTGTTTTGCTTGTTGTACAGCTGATCCGGAGCAAGGAAGCGTGGAAGCAGATCGCAGTCCGGTTCCTGCAGGTGAACCTGTTCAATGACACAGTCTACCGGAATGCCATCGAGTTGTACAACGGTGAGTACTTCGACTACCGGCAGTTGATCGTCACGCTGACGGCTAACAGTAGTCTAAGTGAGATACGCCGGCGCTACCGCACGGAGCAAATGTATGACACAATGGGCATTCGCATCACAGCGTCGCCGGCGTTTGAGGATTTTGGCTTCATCGCCGAGGTGGTCACGTATCCGCTGTCTCCCGGCTGGCGTCAAGACTACGGTTAGTTCATACTTAGGCCTACTTCTTTCCGCTTTGCTTTACTGTCAGTATTTGAATTTTTTCAGATCATGAACTGAAAAAATAAGTGCGAGTATGCGAACTGACATATCTGATATATTGTGCGTTAAATATATTATTTTGTAACTATCTTGTACAGTGGGTGTGTATTTTACAGGTGGCCAGAAGTGCTGGCCAGTATGCTGCATACCAGCTTTTTCGGCCACCCATAAAGCATACAGCCGCTGTGTGCCATACCGGCTAAAAACTTTTTAATCCAAGCCCTGATTTTTAAAAAATATAATTGATAGCCTCATAACTTACCAGACAGTTGACTAAATATTGATTAATTCGATGGATGTGATAAGCTATAGGGCTTATAATTTTTATGGTCTTTCTGCTAGCATCAAAACTGTGATAAGCTTTCTGTTCACTTGAATTTTGAACGTACTACTGCTGCTGCTCACTACAACTACTGATACTTGTCGTTGTTGTCACAGGGGCTGGACAACTACAAAGGATCGCCCACAACGCCATGACACGTAACGAAGCGGGCGGTTTCATATTCCAAAACGTGGGAGAGTTGAACCCGCGCATAGCGTTCGAGTCGAACAGCATTCAGTACTGCGGGGTGGGCGTACTGAACAATACGGCGATCGGCGTGGTCGATTTCTACGTGCAGAACACCAAGCTGTTGACCATTGCTAACAACTACCTGGGATACAACGCCGGCGGAATTAACGTCAATACAACGACGAAAGACAACGAAGTGGCACTGTATGCCAACATTACCAACAACGTGATTGTTTACACTACGCACGGAGATGCGCTACACATTGAAGGTCGGTGTTCACAGAAATATTTCATCTACAGAAATTAACGACCAATCAAGCAATTAGTCGCTCAGTACTCAGCCAACCATACTTAGGACACAGTCAAGTTCATTGTACGGTTGTCGTCTGTTGTCTGTCTGTCGCCGTCTGTCACCTATGTATTGTGGCTAAACGGTGCGAAATAGGGCCTAAGTTGTTATTGTTGACTAATAGGAAGTTGCATATTGGCTTTCAAATGACATGAAAATTGTTGATCTTGGATGACCTTGAAAGATCATAGCACACTATGGTATGCCAATTGTGCGGTATTGTGACAAAACGGTAAGTCGTAGGGGGTCAGCGATAGTACCATCAAATAGGACGTTGGCAACTTTCTATAGGCTGTCAATAATAATCATGTCTCCATCTGCAGCGGTTTTGCCGAAATATTTTGAATGGAAAGTTTGAAGCTATAAACAGATCTTGGAAATGGTGAATGATAGTCCAATGTTAATACTAATTACTAATAGGAAGTGGCTATTTTAGCAACAGCTGGGCTTCTTGTTTTGAAGTATAGTACAATTCTGATGGTCTAATTTTCGATTAAAGTAACATCATTAAGAATGTATTACAATGTAGATACCATAGGTCTATATTCCATAACAACCATTTTGTTAAGCGATAGTAATTTTTTTCTGGTGAACATTGTTGGTCAAATCAAACATTTTGGCCTTACTAATGACAGTATAGAACTATTGTTGTCTCAGTGCATTTGTAATAGCTGTTGGCTGAATAACTTAGGTGAAGTTGATAAAAACATGCATTTTCTTGCACTGCTATTTTTATTCAAAATTAACAAATCATTAATTACTGTTGGTATATATCAGTAGTACTGTATTACCACCATGTAGGGCACCAGTACCAAGGCTTCGACGTCCGATACAATTATCTGGCATTTAACAACGTGTCATACCGTAACATCTTCGCTGCATTCGGCGTCCAGTTGAACTTTACTTCAAATATTGTTTTCAATAACACAGGACAGTGCATTCTGAACGCTTCCGTTCTCGAGATGGTATCTGACATTGCTTTCTGTTATCTATTATTTGTTTTGTTGTTAACAATTTTCTTTTCAGTAGTAAAGCTAGAATTAACTGGCGTTATGACTTGTGGGCTACTACCCTGTGAGTTGGAAGCAAAAGCAGTGGAAAAGAGTGACCAGTTTGTCGATTTTAGTTCAGAAGCTGAATTTCAGATCTAGGGTCAAGGTTGTACAGCTGTAAGTGGGCGTGCATGATATGCCGACACTAGACTGACATTTTCTGGTATTTGACCAGCGACGTCGTGGTAGGAAGATCATCCCCTAAATTTTAGCTTGTTAGAAAATTTTTTTCTTGTTCGCAAATTATCTTTGAAAAATGCAAAATTCTGGACTGGCTGAAAATACTCCATTTTTTTGCAGAATTTGGAGGCAAAAGTGAATTTCTTTTGCCACTCGTAATTTGTTTTTGTCGGATATTTTTTTCTGTCTGAGAAAATTGTGACTTTCTGCTTTTTGAACCTGTGGCGCCGCCGTATTCGGCCATTCGTTAATAATCATGATTTGTGGCTGGTAGATATCAATAAACCAGCGCTATACGTACAACGCCATCTATGACAACTGGGCGTTTGCATACAACCAGAGTACCATGTTTCTCAAGTCAGCAAAGTTTCAGATCATGTACAACTTCTTCCTGAATCCATACAATCTCTATGACATCACCACATTCAACCGAACCAAGTAAGCTTCATGTGTTTCTATTATTTTTCAAATGCTTGTAATAATTGCTAATAAGCTGCCTAATGCCTATTAGCATTTTGTACATGCTTTCACATAACTGTTGTACGTTTTGTCTTGTATGTCACTGCTGAGCTTTGTGAAGGCATCTGCAAAGTGTTGGAAATTAACTGAAATTTTTCATTTCCGTTTAGTTATATCTAAGGAGTGCACAAAACAGCATCACTGAACTGAACTGAAATAGGCCTATGTTCCTGTAGTTTATTTCATTTAAGTTTATTTTGTGAAGTGTTCTAAGCAAGTTCAGTTTAGTCTGTTTCCATTGCTTTGTACATATTTTTAATTAGCACTTATTAATGCAAGCTAATAGCTTAGAAAACTGTCGATGCAACGTTCAAATAAATGAAATAATGAGAAACAGAAAACATCACGCAATCGTTTGGACAAAACCGACAGTGAGTAAGTATAACTAGAAAGAAACAGACATTGACACCGGCTGATAAACATGATTGCCCGACGACTGGACTGCTTTTTGGCATTATTGATAAGATAATAATCGACCACTGCCCATGTTTTGAATGCTTAGGCCTCTGTCTCGGTCGTCAGTCGGAGCATGCCAGGACGCACGTGACTGGTGCGCATACTGCTGGCAGCCTATACAAGATTGCTTTGGCTGCCTTTAATAATTGTGGGCGAGTTTATTGTTCAAAGCAAACACTACAACAACAGTAACATGGCAATCTGTGCTAGTCTTTCTCATGCCTGGTACGCGTTTAAATCCCAAAGCAACATACATAGATTTCAGCTCACTGTCTCATGCTTGTTGTGCGTGTATTACGAAACTGCATGTAGGTCTACTCAAACTCCACTCTATAGCTGACACAGTAGTTCATAAGTCTGTCATCGCCACTATAAAGCCATGTACACCACACATGCCACATTTGGCTTAATGCTGCTTGCAGTAGCCTATTTTGTCTCCTTATAAACCGTGACAGGTAGTGGTGCACTACGGTATAGGCCTATGCATCGTTAAACAACACTTAGCTTACACTTAGCTTACACTGGTACTGGTAATGCACAGATAAAGCATGCCGTGTGACGCTAGGATTTCCCGCCACCACACAGTTGCAGCAGCAGCAGTCGAGTCCGTGCTGCTGCTGCTGTCACTATGCCCGCTTTTCCAATCGACCCAGTGCATTGTGGTCCGTGGACAGAAACGCACACAGACAGACAGACATACATGCACCTAGAGACCTAGCTGCTTGGTTTTAAGGACTGCCATAGCGCTAGGGCGCTGACAGCCAATACTTTACGCACAACAGCAGCTACTGCTGTAGCACATATTAGCCGTCGCAATTCTGTCCGTCTGTCCGTCTGTCCATCCATCCGTCACACGGGTGGATCAGTCAAAAATGGTGCAAGCTAGGATCACCAAATGTTCACCTTTGGCTGTCTGGAAGACTCTAGTTTCAGGATCCGTAAATCTTTTTTTTATAAATTTAAAAGGAGTCACCCCCAGCGAGGGCGCTAAATGAGCGGGCGATGGGGAAAACTTGCGATTTCCAGCCAATACGGCCGAGCGAGACCGGTCGTGCCGTCTGGCGCCCTCTGGCGAGTGTAAAAGAAGTGTCGTTGCTAGGTTCGCATCGGACTTACAAACATGCACCGCTTTGCACATTCCCAGTGCATTAGCTGGGCTTTTCTTGTTATTCATTTGCACTTATATATATCTGTACAGCATATTCTTGGTGGGGCACACGTTTCTGATGAATTACGATGTATATATTAATTTTATTACGATATTATACTGTTATTTATTGTAGATATCCGTATGGCATCTACCCGGTGGTGCATGCACCATACAACTGGTGGGGTCGGGGTGATGTGCCTTACGTCGCCGGGCGTATCTGGGAACGTCGAGATGATGACAATCTCATTGAAGTACGCTATCAGCCTCCACTGAAGGACAACAGCTCTGTCCTTGAGGGTCGGTATGGCGTGCAGTGGCATTTGTTGGCAAGTACAATGCAAAAAAAAATTGCAATTATTTGTATAGTTTTTTTTTGCATTTCCAAATTTTAGGAAAATGGACAAATTTGCTGCTTCTGTTGAACGTCTAAAAGTGTTCCAGTTTTTTGGGCCACGCACTCGTTTTGCCCCCACTGCCAAATCCCAAATACGCCACTGATGACATAGTGCGGTTAACTTGTAATAAATTCAACTTGTGCCATACACTTCTAGCTTGGAGTACTTAATTTCTAGTGCTTGGAATTGAAATATGTCGCAAATGACAGCAAAATGAGCATGACCTCAGTGTGATAAATTTACGTTGTATATACTGAAATACCGACTTTTGCAGTCGTTTACAGGCATTTATTTTGCTTTTTAGTGGAATTATTTTTATTGATGTCATTGTTGGAATTTCTGCATATACATGTACCTTTGTACAGCAGATCGCCTGTAGTCAGGGTTAGGACTTACAATATAATTTACGACTGATATTATTTGTCATTTTGTATTATATGCAGGCAAATGTTATCCCGGCTGGAGGCAGTTTGACAACAAATGCTATTGGTATTTTGGTGGTGTCGTGCCTTATGCTACAGCCTACAGCTTCTGCAAGGTTTCAGTTTTTTTCATTCATTGTGTCTATTCTAATGACATGAGTAAGGATGTTAACTTTTCTCGGCAATTTGCACAGTGCGCACATGTAACAAATTTTTGAATCGTGCTGCAAATCACTGCAATTGTTGCCAGTTTTAGTTTTTAGTCTGCATTATAGCATTATGCTGAGAGACAACAGATGTAGAATTAAGGAGTGGTGGAAGGTGTGGGATGGGAAGGGGAAAAAGGAGAGGAGGAAGGGAGGAAAGGGGAAAGAAAGGCGGAGTGTGAGGAGGGAAGAGGAGAGAAGAGGAAGGTAAATGAAAGCAGAGTGAGAAGAGGAGAGGATTACCACCCACATTGATGACATGACAACGGTCGTCATTTGGGTTGACTTAAAAACACTTGAAACAACCAGAAGTGAACTGAATAATTGAAATGATCTGACCAACGGTTTTCAGTTAATTCCATTTCATTCTATTTCTGGCGCTTCGAACACAGGGGACCATAGTTCGCCGAAGTCTGTTTGGAATGCAGAAAGAATTGTAGTTTATAACGCCATCCATTTGTCGTTGTCTGGTCTTCCAGCACAACGGAGCAATCCTAGCATGGGCACGTGATCCGAAGGGCTACGAGCGTCAGCTGGGTGAACTGGTGGCACAGTTCCAGTACAACTACGACGTGCGCTGGCAGGCGTGGATATACAGTGACTGGCAGCAGGATGACTCGTGTACTGCACTCAGAGACTACAAGGTCCGACACATCTCGTGCGACACACTGCTGCCGTTCGCCTGCGAGCGTGGTCAGTAGTTTTTAGTTTACTTTGCTTAAGGCGATGTCAGACGAACGACAAAGTCGGCCGACTTTTATGGGCGTGGTTTAGTTGCCCGACAAAATCGGCCGACAAAATCGGTGAACCATGACACACAGCCGATATTTTCGTCTGCTACTTCGTACGATATCAGCTAGCACAACAGCCGAATGCAGATCGCAAAATAATACTTGCATCCCTTTTTTCTGCATCTAATGAACGAAAATAAATAACAAACACAATAAATAACTAAAATAAATATTTATCTTCAGTTGTAAACAATCACCATGGCAGCATAAACAAAATTTGTTGTACGATATACAAAAAGTCAGCCGACAAAATCGTCGAAGATAGAACATGCTCTATCTTGGCCGACAAAATTGGGCGATTTTGTTGGCTGGCAAAATCTGGCGATTTTTGCATGACACATGACAGATTTTTGTGGGGCGATTTTGTCGGCAGATAAAATCGGCCAATTTTGTCATTCGTCTGACATCCCCTTTACGTACGTACTTGCATTCTTACTTACTTACTTAATTGCTTAAGAAATTGGTAGGAACAGACTTTTTCACATTTTGGACAATTTGTTCACCTTGGCGACATCTAGCAGAAAACAGAAACCATTTTGAAGAAAGCAGCAGCAGTCGCCAAAACGTTACTCAGCAGGTTAGAAAATGCTGTAATTATATTTATTTTTTCCAGCAATGAGTTTATTCAAACATTACTGCTGAAGTTGTTGAGGTATAAATTAACTCTAGTTCATTTTTTCAGTACTAGTGCATGTGGATTTATAATAGTGGACGTGTCTTCATGTATCATTTGTCAGCTGCTTTTGTCGACAGATCCATACATAGACGTGGGCGTGGTCTGGCTGCCAATCATCATCATCATCGTGATCACGCTGTGTATCCTGTGCTTTATCATTGTGCCATTGTTCATCATGTCGGGCTTCAAGTCCCGTGAACGTCACGAGGAAAAACTTCTGCGTCGAGACACCCTCAGGCAGTCTCGCAGCAGGTCAGGACATCTGCAGACATTTGTGGATTTTTATTTCACCAGGAAGTCAGCTGGTTCACAGAAAAACACAAATTACGCTTAATTTAAGATTATTCTGTCGTCATATCTTGATGCGCGTCGTCGGCCAACAGTGAGCAGATAGCTTTAAAGGTTAGAAAGGTTAAAAAGTGTGTACAGCTCGTTATGGGAAACCCATTGCAGAACTACAGAGCATCACCTGCCATATGGGATCTTGCAGTGTTACCTGCCACCCGACACAGGTGAATACACCCTGCTAAGTTGTCTCAGCCAGGCAGGCCGGTACTCGATTTATCTACTCCGGAGGGATGGAAGGCTGAGTTGACCTTGGCGTTGGTTATATACCATACCTACATGGTTCACCTGTTCGCAGACAGTCACCCATCCAAGCAGTAACAAGCAGTGACGCAACCTGGAATCGTACTCCCGACCTCTCAGTCATGAATCTGACGTGGTAGCATTATGCCACCAAGCGATCGTCATATTGATATGTAGGTCAATGACGGCTGCCCGCAGTGCAGCTGCAGTAGCAGCGACGTCGTCAGCATCACGCGCAGTGTCTGATGATGTAAAGAGACGACGCCCTCCAATGTCTACCACAGTTCTGGACATCTCCGGCGTCACCCTCGATGAGTCAACCGTTGACGACAAACGCAAGATGTTTCCAGGTTTCTACGTGTATTTTCTCATGGGTTTTTCCAGAGCTTCATAGTCACGTGGCCAGTTATTGAAAAAAAATAAGATTAATAAAATTCTGATCAATAAAATTTTAATTAAAGCTACCCAGTGAACGTTATGAAGTAGATGCAGTCTTGAATTTTGAGAACTGTTGCAGCTAGTTAAGATTTAGTTACGTTTATGTTTTCCTGTTTTATTTTCTTTTTAATGTCATTGTAATAAGTGAAGATTTTTTTTCTTTTAGGGTAACTGCTAGTGCATTTAGCTTGTCTTGTTGTCTTAGTCACTATTTATTTCTCCATATGTCTTGTTACAGCGTTAGCCATCAAAAGAAAGTATCAGAAAAATGGGGGAACTGCCCTCCAGTACGGTTCTTGGAAATGGTTGGAGCCCCATAATTATTAATAGAAACATGTACTTAGTAGAGCTGTCAAAGTGTTAATTTTTTTATTTTTTAACGCATTAATTAATGCGCTATTAACGCACCCAAGTCCGTCGAGAGGGAGAGTAGGGGGGTAATTTACCTTAGGTCCCGCAACGTTTGGGGGGCCCGCCTGTAAAATATAGAAAGTTAAAACACATTTTAAACGTATAACCAACAATAACTGCCGTCAAAGCTAGCACAGAAATCTATTAGCCTGTCGTCGGAATAATTATTTATTTACAGTAGTGATAGAACGGTAACTACAAGTTTAGTTACTTGAATTCATTCGATTGTCAAAAATAACTGCAGTTTAATGGAATATTGGAACTTCTTTAACGTGCATTAATTTCTTAATGCACTAGTTAATGCGTTAATTTGACAGCTCAAATACTTAGTTATTTTATTTATTTGTGTAATGCTACAGTGCCAGACAACCACAGAAGACTGATTTATGAAACATTTCTATTAATGTGGTTAACACTTATTTGTGTTGGGCCTGATTGACAGAAGATCTTGAGATAATGATCATTCAGTGTTTACACTTGCGGTCACAAAACATTATGCCAAATCCTAAGACATATCTGAAGACAAAGTTTTGCAATTTTGTGACAGGTGTTGTGATCATCTAAGACAAATGCAGTGAACTGACTTAAGACATATCTTAAGATGATCCTGGTAGCCTTTATTTTAGCTTTTGTTTTAAGATATATATATATCTATATTTTTAAAATTTTACGACAATGTTTATGATTAGTTTACCACTGGTGTCGGTAAACAAAATGATGGTTATGAATGTTAGAGACGTCGTGGTCGACGACGTCAAGTGCTGACGTGCTCAAAAAACGCCCGTTGGATCAGTCAAGTTACGATGACAGCGACTTAGGTCCAGTGCATCGCTCCCAGGTCGCTGCCGCAGCCTACCCTCCACCCCGCCGTCCTCTGGAGAACGAGATTGCCACTGTGGGTGGTCGAAACCTGTACGGTCCAGCGCCGGCTTACCGCTCTGGAGGCTTCTTCAACGAGGGCTACCTCGGAGATGCCTACCCCAGACAGGTATAGCACTTTTAAGTTTCACATTATTATAACTATTTCAGCGTCTCGTTTCATTTTTCTGTAATACATTTCAGTTTTTTTAGTTTATGTGCTACATTAAACTGACAGTTTGTCTGTCAGTTTTTAAGTGCAAATTTGGTATTGTATTGTATTGTATTTGACTCTGATTTTGTGTTTATGCTAGAGCTGGCCAAAATTAGCAGTCAATCACACGATTAATGGTTTAAAGAATTATTGATTGATAAAATTTTAATCTTAAACTTTTGATTTCAGCCGCATAACTATGAAAGAGCTGCAATAAAAAACAATAGTTGCTTTCTCTAGTCGATGTTATGCAATACATTTTAGTCTGTCTACAAGACTGGATAAAACGAACACTTATGACTGTGCCTTAGTGAATTTGTGAGAGGTGTTGTAGCTGAATATATTATTAACCTGCTGTATATAGGTCTGGCGTCGCACTGGCCATGCGTCACAGACTCAGTGGTTTATCCACCTACGAGCTCAATGGCCATGGAAAGGGAGATGAGCACCCTGCTCACGCCAGAGAGGGGCACGGCACGCTTTACCTTTATACAAAGCATGCTTTTTCTTCAAGTTAACGATGAAATTGCTTACCACTGGTATTGAGTTTTCGGTTTGTCATCTGTATCCTGTTTCTTATATTTAGTGCATGTATGTTGCGCATACCAATAAAAATTATCGCTTTCGTTATTGTTAATAAGCATCAGTTCAATTTGTTTCAGGTGGCAGACAGCTTCGATGACCGGAGCATCGAAGCGAGGTTTGCCAAGGTGGTGCAGTCGGCGTCGGAAGCTTCCAACGGAGGAGTCCCTGGAGGTCATCATGGTCGTACCTCACGACCTCGACCCCAGCTCAGTACCACATCCGCAGATCCAGGGACCTCGTACCCAGGAGTCCCTGGGACACCCAGATATTGGCTGGGTGCTGCCGTGGACCCTTATAATGACAGTCCGTCGCGCCAGCCGGCCACTGATAGCAGTGGGACTGTAGCAACTGCTGGGACAGGGGCTAGTAGTGGGGCTTCGCGGACAAAGCGACCCAGACCAAAAATTCACACTAGCGAGATTTGACAAGTGTTTTGTAAGCGGTAAATGTTCTGTGCATGTGCCAGGTTTATTCCAACCCAGACCGTTATTTTCCTGTTTGCTGAAATTCCAAGCCCAACCAGATCGTTTCTGCTAACTTTACACAAGCTGGATTCCTCCATTGCCATTTTTCAAAATAACGTCTGATCGTTAGTTGGCTCATAGAGCGTACTGTTGCTGCACAAAGATTAAAGTGTGCCTTCATAGTTGAGAATTAGAAAACTTTCATGTTTTGGGCTGTAGCTTTGAATCAGTTTGGCCCAGGTCAGTCCAAACCAGCCCGGTAATTTTTCGGTTTGATCTTCTGGCCCAGCCAGCTCAACCGGCTCAAAGTGCCATCATGGGGATGAGCTCCCACGCAACGGGCCTAGTTCAGCTTCGCTGCCTAGTGCCTATGCGAAATCTTCTTCTTCTAGCCCAGCCGGTTTCGGTGACCAGTTTACAGGCACCTGGTTCTGTGTAGTATAGCCATGTTGACTGAAATCCTACGAGTCCCGTATGATAGAAGATTGTATTATTAGTTTGCCCTCTCTGGAAAACATTGTCTTGGATATTAATCTGTATAATTATGCAAGAAAAAGTTTAATACATGTTAAATAAGGTTAGCTGAGTATAACTCTGCCAGTAGAAAGTGTAGAAGTGAAAGTTACATGAGACGTATATGTAATATGATCAATC
>Ga0209367_1000335_pt1 | contig 43286 bp, 35 predicted proteins | sample WorMetLIZISLAND2_FD_187412 | JGI IMG/M metagenome (GOLD analysis project Ga0209367, IMG submission 187412) | Marine gutless worms symbiont microbial communities from Max Planck institute for Marine Microbiology, Germany - Olavius geniculatus... ... | reverse complement strand
ACTAACTGTTATGAAAAAGATAAAGGCCTGAGATAAAAAAACTAATTTTGATTTTTAGCCGACCGTACTTTACCGAGAATGGTCAGATGACATTGAGCAGTGGTGTGGGGCAACCCTGCAGGAGTTCAGCCACGCTGCCCTAGATAGGCAGCGGTGGGCAGCGATAGTAAGAATGGCGTCAGACACCAACGGGCATTGAGCCCACGGTTGTCGATGATGATGATGATGATGAAAATTTATTGGCAAAATTTAAACAAAAAAACACGCAAAATTCGGCATTTCTGTGCTAAGGCAACAGATTGATAAACCTAAATACAGCGCTGTATTACACGCTACGAAGTTAACGTGCGAAAAATCAAGCGCGTTTGTGAATTAATCGCGAGTGAATTTCATTTTAACGAGAAAGTAAAACAAGTACCTTAAAAAACTAACGACCATTCCATGGGTTTACACCCAGTTAATTAACTACCATGCATCAGACATGTACGCCGCTCACTGGCTGACAATCAAACAGACGTAACGCTGTGCCGCACGACCACATGTCACTGACGTCACACGCACTAAAACAGAGAGCCGCGCCGCCGTACAGCGGCACTACTACGAATACGGTTATGCACACGAAAGATCAGTTATTTTTTGATTGACAGACTGCACTGCAACGGTGCAAACCGCGGATCAATTGCCTACGCAATGTATTAATACAGCGGTCATATCACCGCACGTTTCCCATAAAGAAAAATGGAAGAAATCCAGACTAAAACAGTGGACAGTAAACAGACGTCCTTAACTAAACCGTACTGATTGTTGCATAAACATCTATTGGCCTTCTAGCCACAACTAAGCCTACCAAGTTACAACCAATGCTGGAAAACACCAGAACGTGGTGGGGAAAAGAAAAATAATACTCAAATACGGAAGAAATCAAAAAAATTAAAATAATGCGAGAAAAAAACAACATCTTAAAAAATGAAAATCTACTATTATAAGGCATTTCTATTTATTTCAGTAATAACAGAAATTGAAAGACTAAGCGTGGACCAGAAATGGTCAATTGCCTAGTTTCTAACCAAACTACTCCATGAATTTTGGCACACAACAAACGTGCCAAACAGAACATCGCATTACCACTTTAAAAATACCACGGAGCCTGTTTTACATAAAAATAGAACTAAATGAAAAATAAAAAGCTTGTCTTTACCAGAAAATTAAACCAAGATTTTACAGCAAAATTTTACGGCAAATTCAGATTTAGCAGTGAAAGACGCAAAATCTGCTGTAACGGACAGACAGACCGACCAACGCATGCGGGTGATAGAAAACCCGTCCTCTGCAGAATAACTGCGCCTAACAAATTAAAATGGAAACAAGAGTTTCTGGATTACCGCCTTATCTGATAACACTCAACAGACTACCACTCGAGCTTGTTTTTTTTACAACATCATTAACCTGACCGCCCTCAGACCGATCAATGGAAACCTCGGCGCGTGACGGATTAGCTAGCCGATCAACGTCAACAGCGGATGTCTCCGCTAAAATTTTTACCGGGGTCTCCCCCAACTCACACACACTTGCGGTTCGGAATGCGTACCCTCGGCACCCATCGGACTGACTGCAGAATAATAATAATAATAATAATAATATTCAGACTTGTAAAACGCCAGTATGTGCTAAAAAGTCTTCAGTGGCACTGGCGGACAAAAGTAGTCGCTGAGGTTAAATGTCTGACGGAAAATGTGTGTCTTCAATCCGGATTTAAACACAGTCAATAAACAGCTACTTGTAACGTCAATGGTTAGAGAGTTCCAAACGGTGAGTGCTGTGCAACAGAAAGCACGATCAGCAAAGCGAGTTCTTGTGGTCGGCTTGTATAGTAACGGTACATCGGACGAGCGGAGATGACGAGCAGATCCCCGAAGTTTGATGTGGCGACTGAGGTATAACGGGGTGGACGTACTGCGGATTTTGTATGTCAGAACTGTCGATTTGTAGTCGATTCGTCGGCGAACGGGAAGCCAGTGAAGCTGTTTCAGGAGCGGCTGTGCAGAAGTTCGTTTAGGCACACGGAGAACGACGCGTGCTGCTGTGTTCTGGACGCTGCAGTTTCTGGATGCTGCCGGCCGGGGCTCCATGCAACACAGCATTACAGTAGTCCAAACATTTGGAACATATAAACCCACAACTACGTCATAAGACTGACTTTCAACACAGACTGTCGACAGCTAAGCAGGACAATTAGCGACATACGACAGCTCAACTGAGGTAAACACTACTGGCTTAGAATTAACTTGACTACTCGACGACTCGGAATTAACAACGTTGTCAGCCGGCGCACTGACAATCTGTTTAGCGGCCGACTCAACAGGAAACGGCGAATTATTTCGGGTAACTGTTCCCCGACTGAACTCAGCCCTCCCTCGCGGAGCTCGACGGCGAGGTCCAAAATGACGGTTTTTGCAACTACAGCGGTCTACCCGCTGCCCCAGTTCTCAACCAAATAAACGGATAACCTGATCTTTAACGGAGCCTGACGCACCACATGAAGGTCCGAATTGTTGTGTAAACCCAAATGGACCCGAAAAACAATTTTCGACCCCTTCACTACAGGACAAAACGGACAACCAAACGTCCTACAAGCACCTTGCATCGCGTTCACTCGGACAACGCCAGATCACGAGGCTCCCACACGAGTAAGTGCCCTTGACCACGGATTTTCAACACACCTTCGCGGAACTGCCAACGACATTCATAAGCACTGAAAAAAAATCCAGAACTAGCCAAAATATGTCATCAGGGACAAGAAAGTCTTGATCATCTTTTTTAAACGGGAGAGTAACAGAACCTGAAATTCTGACATTACTTCCGTTCATCGCCACAAGCTGTTGACTGGACGGATAAAGCGGTAAATTAGCCACGTAACGGTACGGTACCAAATTGAAAAATAACCTCGATCTACAAGACAGTTTAGATTTTCCCTACCTGTGGCAAGAGAAACACACAAGTAGGTTTTATTTTCCGGAGACACATGACGCTGGCCGCCACTGTTCGGCGACTGCGCACCGGACATACCACCAGACCGACTACCATTACTGTTCGGATCGACTCGATTAGTACTATCCGCGGTAGCATTTTGCATATAACCATCAGGGCGACCACAAACGTCACCACATTCTGATGGAAAAAATGGTTCAGCAATGGGGTTGCAACCTGCTTGGCGTGGCCCCACAGATGCCCCAAATTGACCAGGCGGCGGCTGTGACGGAAATGGTGGCTGCTTGGACTGCATGGGCGTTGTAGGGTTAAAGTACCCTGGGCCATGCGGACCCCACCCACAAGATTCCGCCGTAAAAGCACGTTCTTTCCAAAACTGTGCATCCGCACGTACTTGTTTCATTTCACGCCACATATTGATCTGTTCAGTTTCCAACTGCCTGATTTTTTTCTCCATGAAACTGCTGCCTTTGGGTTTTTTCGGGTTTAACTGCCCGCACCTTGTTATTTTCTTCTGGGGCAGGGTTTCCCTTTGTTTCCCCTGGAAGAAGGCTTTCATACGATTCCAAGCGACAAACGTGATTTAAAGCCTCATTTATCGTCGTAGGCTGAAGTTTAAGAATTTTTATACGCAAGGTTATATCGTTGAGAGAATTCAGGAAGCAATCACGGTTTACAATTTCGACCATGTTACCAGTTTCGCCTGGAAAACTGAGCATTAGCAAACGACGGATATCGAAACACAATGATTGAGCGCTTTCGCTTTTTTTACCCTTTATAGCGTACATCTGCGCTCTGAAGCGCTCTTGTTAAGAGAGGTCGCCAAAACGGCTACTTAGCAATTCTATAATTTGCTTTTCCGTAGCATTTTCCGCAATTTGTATCTGTGCTGCCGGCCCTTCCAAAGCCGCTTTCAAATGACAGACTTTTTGGCGATCCGTCCAGTTATAATAATCTGAAGAGTTTTTTCAGCTTTGCCAAAAAGCTTTGCCATTAAATACAAACAATTTAATTGTCGGAAAAACTTTGCGGTTCTCCACTGCTTTCGGGACCTTCTCCAGGGGCATTGCCGCCAGCGCGGCAGCCTAAGGAGTCTTACTCGGATTTTCCAGCGGCAGCCAAATTGCCCGCCGAACCGTTCAATACCCTAGCAGTAGAGCTAACAGAAATTTCTGGTAATTTGCAAGATTTTTTCGGCGTTAGAAAACCAGCCGAAAAGTTACTAGGATTACTCGCGTTAACGGTACCGATCAAATCATCATTCATAATAAGGCCTACTGACAAAGCGCCGTCAGCACGAAAATTCGACCGTGAAAAATCCACATTAGCCGTACCTGACTGAACAGGCTTCCGGGAAGCCGACCACGACTCGATCTGTCGCTCAACATCATCAATTTGACGTGTCATCAAGTGAAGCGTCGTACACCGCCGATGGCGAGGCATTGTCCAAAGCCATAGGCCAAGATGGCGGCGACAGCGCAGTCACGCCGCTATACCGGGCTCGCCCGTGCGACGCCATTTCACCGCCTTCCCGGAACGACTTCGGGTTTATTCCGCTTTCTGGCAGCTACTGGCAGATGCTCGCCATTTTGTTATGACTATGAGTGTTCAATAGACACGAATACGTCATTTAATATCCAGAAAACTGCCAGAGCTAAAAATCGCGCACGCTTATCTGATCTACGTCTATTACACAACTCTTAGCTAAAAAATCGCGTGACCTCATTCTGGCCAATCAGCGCCCAGTTACACGTGGCAGGTCTTCATAGAAACCTTAAGGCTTATTTCCACTGCACAAGACTCTCCAACACAAGTCGATAAACCCATAGATAATATAGTGTCTCTACAGATGCAACCACCGGATAATCCCGTTGACGGACTAGAAGATGAAATATATCAGGAGACGGCACAGCAAGCGAGGCGTAATACTATGGCCGAAAACAGTGCTGTACTACCCAAACCATTTTCCGGGACTGCCGACGAAAATTCGGTAGAGTGGTAGAGACACTTCGAGCTTTTCATAACTTATAAAGGTCTAATCGCTGCAGAGGACCTCAAGTTTTTTAAAACGATGCTAGTGCAAGGGGGTCAAAATTAATAGGAATCTTTAAATCCAGCCAAAAAACACTGTCGTAGCCTTCAAAAAACCTTTAATAAAAAATTCGTAAAATTGCGGTTTTAAAATGTCGTACCGCGTGTGACATGTTCCACAAACGTCGAAGTAATCAAGAGACCGTTGACCAGTACGATAACAAATTGCTTAACTCGACCACAAGGGTAGACATGTTGTATGCGTTCGTATTTTAGACTCAAAAACGAAAGCAATTTAAAAAATGGTAGCTTTAAAAAACCGGAAAGCACTTCAACGTTTTTGGGGACTAGTAAATTACTTTTGCCGTCATATTGCGAATTACAGTGCGGTACATTTCATATGCGACAACTTTTGAAATTGGACAGCAAGTTTGAATGGTCAAACGAATGTCAAAGAGCACTGCACGATATGAAAAACGTTCTGATTAATGCTCCAATTCTGGCATTTTTCCGTAATGATAGAAAAGTGCGTATGTACACGGACGCGGGAAAGACCGGGTTAAAAAACATATGTTTACAATTTGACGACCAAAACGAGCCGCAGGTCTGTTCATACATAAGCTTGGCAACTTCCAACGCCCAACAAAAAATGGCATTTTTATCTGCTCAAACTTTATGCCATTGGCATGGTTTTTAGGCAAAACGAGACATTCTTCCTTCAAAGTGAGATCGAAATTTTTACTGACAATGCCGTTTGCGTAACACTTGAAAAGTACAAATTTATGAATGCTTGTGAAACCCGTTTTATAGCGTATCTTAGTCAGTTTAGATTTAAGGTACGTTATATTCCAGACAGTATAAACCGTATAGCAAATGCTCTTTCACTCTTGCCGGAAGACGTAAAAACCTCTGAATTACTCGAATTTAAACCCCAGACCACCTTAAAAACGAGGAATTTATTTTCTCTCTAACGAAGCAGACAATTGAACAGACAGAAGACTACTTAGATAAAACAGAGAACTGGACCTTATACCGTAAAACATATAAAGACGAAAAACGGCGAGAAAGACATACACAGTAAATCCTGATGCTACAGTCTTTGTGCCCGCTTGTCTGGAATCTCAGAGCGACGTAGGAGCGAACGCTGTAATCTTTCCCGAAACGTCACAGGCGTTAACTGAGCAGCAGGACTCACAGGACATGCAACAGGTTTATGCAGAAGACCCTGCACCAGCTAAGCGTAGTGCGCGCATCGCAATACGTAGAGTTAGGGCTGTCCATCAGCACGCAATTGAAACCCATAGCTTAAACAGCACCAAATCGGATGCAACCGTCGATTAAGGTGATAGCGAGACAACAGCTAATGTAAGGGGACTAAGACAAATAACATAACTATGCAGCAGAAACAAGAGCAGACTAAGACTGAGAACAAACCTGATACTGACGAACTCACAACTTGGGCACAAAACTTGAAAGCAAAAATACCTAAAATAGACTATGATGCTTTGGCAGACAAAATTGCCAGTATAGTAACCACTCCGGAAATTAAAGAAACAGACTATTTGGAGGACAATTATTTTGAACCATTTTTTTGAAAAATGACCATTTACCTATAGACAATACTGCTGAGACAGGAAAATATTTTTAATGTCTGAAAATTATTACATTAAAAATAATTTGCTTTACAAAGTATCTCTACCAAAAACCAAAAAAAATACAAAGAGTGTGTCCCCAAAATTATTTGTTGTGCATACCAGCTAAACACACAGCAAATTTATTGCGTGAGTGGCATTCAATTCTTGGTTATTATGGACCGAATAGACTACTTCCTTGTTTAAACACTCGTTTTTTCTGGCCTAAATTGTTAATTGACGTTAAAACATTTCTAGAAAATGTGAGATATGCCAGCAATCTAAAATAATCACAAACCCGCGAACCGCACCTTTGTCATTTATTCCTGTACCAAAAAACCGTTTAACTTTATTTCGATAAACCATAAAAATTAACGAGTACTACAGAACAGGGAAATTAATTTATTCTCGTTTTTGTAGACGATTTCAACCGGTGGGTTCGTTACGTTTTTGTCCCAGATGAAAATGCATATACCACCGCTAAAGTCTTTGTTGCTGAGATAATTGCCTCCTTTAGACGAGTAGATTTCTTTTTTTTCTGACAAAAGACCAGGCTTTATGTCGGCCTTCTTCGCGGTAATCAGAAAAATCCTTGGCGTTACACACAAAATTTCATCTAATCTTGCTAAACGGACCAATGGACTCGCTGTACGACAATCCGTGCATTAAACCAAAAACTAAAACTGTACTGTGGTCAAGATAAGGACAATAGGAATATAGAAAAATATTTTCCATTTCTAGAATTGGGCCTTAGAGCTAGTGCAAATAGTGACAGTAATTTAAGTCCATTTTTATCTTTCATGGCTATGACATGCTATTGCCTATCAACACAGACGTGCAAATACCCGATACCTTTTATTTTAAAAAAGCCCAGCAGTATGCGTGCTAATTGAAAAACGCAATAAAAGCATTACAGATTGAGTAGTATAGAGTCGAAAAAGCATATGAAGGCAGATAATGACCGCCGTCACAGGGCTAAGACCCCTGACTTTGAGATAGAACAACAAGTGTTGCTAAAAAACGTTTGAATCCCAACAAGAAGTAACACAATCTTAACTAAACGACCATATAGTTTACATCTTTATATCATAAAACAGATCATCAATTCTTATGAAGCTGGAACAGCGTATAAATTGACAGACCCGAAGACAGCGAAAAACCTACGTGGTCTAACTCACAACAAGCTAAAGCATTTTAATGTTTCAAAAACGTTAATAGAAAATGTAAAATTTGCAACAATTGCAGTAAGTCCGTGTTTTAAAACGGTTGACATAATTTTACAAAACAATATTGCCGGCGGAAAGGAAAAAAATTTGGTACAGTTTCAGAACCGAGAACTGAAATGGTTACCTAAGTTGTCAATAGGCGACGGATTGTTGCGCGAATATGGGCAGAGACAGAACAAACAAGCGCGTGTAAAATAATAAGTAAAATGTGTGTTGCTTTTGCCATTATTGGCGTGAAATGTACTGTATAAAATGTTGTTTATATGTGTATTCCACGAAAAGATAACGATACACATTTTGATAACACACTTAAGCAAACGTTAATCTCATTTAGTGAGACAATTAAAAACCGATAAATCCGCCAATCGTACGAATAGTGAGTGTATTAAAATTTTACTATTGCGTGTGAGCAGGTTTTTGTTCATTTATATCGACACAAAGCGGAGAATGGAAAAGATAATGTTGACAGTAATCGTGACGGCAGTGATCGAGGAGACATTCAATGACGCCAAACAGAAAGTCATCCTAAAACCAACTACGTTTTGCATTTTAAAGTTCCAGATACCAGGGTCGGAGAACTTACACCTGAGCAGATCGCTGAAGAACAAAACGTTACACGAAGTCCGTATCTTGTAATTGACCGGCACCCCACGCGATACTTTGATACAATTTTGAAACATTCTGAGCATTTTTTGACTTAAGGCACGAGGCCCGCTTTTTGGTGCAAACCAGACAAAAAGAAACAAATGTTCTAATACGAGATATCAATTTATCACCCAAACAAAAAAAAATGTGAAGCCTTATTGGCGAAGGTCGTACATTAAATCTTAACTTTTCCACGGCCGGAGATGTAGACCAATTAAAATCATGTTTGATTTTGACAGCTTGAATAGTCGACCAAAACACAGTTATCCGTATCAGCAAACTTACTACCACACGTTTTGACAAAATTGATGCTCTGCTGAACTTGACGAGAAAGTCACTTTCAGACGAAAATCGTTGTCTACAGAATTACAAAACTTTTGATTATACGACCCAACGCATGATCATTATCATAACGCAAAAATTACAAAAACTAATTGCTCAAATGAGCGAAATCGAAAACTTTTATTTGCCAATTAAGGATTTGGCACAAAACAGGCTTTCACATCATTTCATTGAAACTGACGTCTTGCAAGATTATCGAAACATTGTGTTTTATTCCATCAAAATTTATAATGCAAAAGCCAGATTGGTTTACCCATACGTTCACTACTATTGCACCCAGGGCCACGCGGTCAGTGCAATGCTTAAATATTAGGATAAAAGCACTTTGGCGATTATAATACATGTACCGTTTACGATTGCAGAGCTAACAGCGCCCATGTCAATATACCAAGTCCACACATTCCCTTTGGTTTCACCGGACGGAACAAATTGCCACACGATTTTCACAGAAACCCCAAAATACATAATTTATAATAACATAAATAACTTTTATTTTAGTGACAATAAAAAACAGAATTTTCCGTGCACAAAATATAAACCATACGGATGTCTTTTTTAAAATCCCAAATTCAAATATGAAATTACATGCAGTTAATAACAACAATTGTGCCATGTCTTTATTTTTTAACGGCCTATACGCAGTCAAAAAACAGTGCATTTATCACGTCGTATTTAAGCCTATAACGCCAACAGTGTGCCAAATAAGCCCAAATAAAATTTTTGTGATAAACGTCAGTTCTATTTACGTTGAAAGACAAGCTCGAACTCCACCTTTTGGTTCAAGATCTATTAAATCAATTTGAACGTTAGCATAAAAATTGAAATCAATGCCACACAAAGTGTTTACACCTTACCCTGTGAATTTACAGTCCCCGCCTTAGGCAATGTCTATCTAAGCCGTGAATTTTGCGATGGCTAGTCACCGTAAGTACAAATAAATGTCACTTACTCATATAATGCCCTAAATTTACGTCACATTTTTTCAATCATACACTACTAAATAACGCCAATGCAGCATTAAAACTGAGAGCTCAAATACTTAAATTGGTTGTTGAAAAGTCGGAATACGATGCCGTATTAGCATCGGAGACTGAGTCGCGTCTTGAGTTCAAGAGAGCTAATAATGCCAGTCAAAATCAGGCTTGTATTTACGACAGTTTGACAATTGCGGTTTGGCAAAAAATGCTTAAAATGGCTACGGCAAACACGAACTTTAATTTGTTGTCAGGCTTGTGGGCTTTCGTCATATTAATGGTAATTAAAATTTTAAATGCATTTGCCTTTACCGTGCTTTGCCTGCGTTTGAAAGCCATTTTTATGCTCCTTGGAGGTGTTAAAGGCGCAAGAGCCAATTTTATTTTTAGTACTGTACCAAAACAATTAATATTTTAACAAACATTATTTTAAAAGCAGTCAAAATATCCTCAACGATCTAGTAAGCTTAGAAGCCGTAATAACGATTGTTTTAATTTTGCTGTTTATTGAATTGCTTATTAAAATATTTTATACTAAAAAGATTAATTGTAAGCATCAAACTAAACTTTTTATTTATTTCGAAAGCACGACCTTGTTTAAGGCAACAGATTGATGAGGATTATAAATTAGTGATGTTAAAATGTGAAGCACATTTTGTAATATGACTATATATATTTTATTGCATTGTATTGTTGTTGAGTTCCTGTATAATACTAGAAAAATTTTTAAAATTTGCATGATGTCTTAAAATGCAAATACTTCAATTTTTTGATTTCAAACTCTAAAATTGAAAAAAATTTTTGGAAAATTAAAAATAAAATTTAACCCCCTAAAATTTCATTTCACTAAGGGGCAGGAGGGTGGTAGGAAGTAATGTTGCTAGTGACAGATGACGTAGTTTAACATTGAGCAGACTAATTGACTCGGGCAGCGACTCGGCAACAGCTCGTTGTAATTTATTTGCTGCCGTGTCGTTAGAGCAAGCACATCTTGCTTCATTTTTATTGTTGAATACACAGGGAGATATCCGGACTGTATATAGTGTCAAATGTGTCTTATAACAGTTTCTCCAAATTTTCTATGGCCCGTTAACCCCGCAGCTAGATAACACGACAACATTGCAGTAATCCTTTTGCTTTTTATTATTGTTTTCATGACGATTCTTAAAATTTGTGGCTGTTGTGAGAAAAAAACGTTATGAATTCTAGTAATTTGTCCACGTTGTGTGCCAAAATCGTTCTGTGCAAATTTATGTTAAAAATTTCAAACTTTAACCGGAACATTACAAATTTTCTGCACAAAAATATGTAGACTTTCTGCATGTGTTTGGTTGTATCTTGCCACATTTAAACATCATTTGGTTTTCATTGCGTATTTATTTTGCAATCACGAACAAAAAAATATCGTTTGCTTAATTCTGTTTCTGTCACTTGGATACAAGTCAAATTTTTTGTGACAAAGGTAAAGAACACTCAGTCAATTTTGTTCTTTCCAATACGCCGCTGAAACTCTGTACCGTTATATGGATACATGAATAAAAGAATGTCGATGCTAAATGTGTCAGCTTCAGCCTTTATATTTCTCATTGCGGAAGCAAAGACAAAATTCTAATTCACAAGCGCTGATTTTGATTAACAATTAATTTTTTTAAACGGCATTTAAGTGTTTGTAAAAGTTTAATGTTGTTCACATATTTTATTAATATTTACAGTAGTCACGGCTTGTGCGATAGCAACAAGCTGTTGTATAAGCGATGTGCCAAGTCAATGAAAAAAATCAAAAAATTAACCCCCCCCACTGCTCCCACATTTTTCAGTTGATTTTTCTGAAACTCAAAAGCAAGAAAGATATCCGGAATACGACCTGAACTACACAATTTGGTTGATGTGGACGACGAAAAGGGGTCTGAGAAAATGTCGAATTTTGGCTTATTTTTGGTTTTTTGTACTTTTCGCGTCGCGTCCAGGGCAACAAAAACAAACAAAAACGCTGCTGTAACACTTTTGCAACGGTTAACGCAACAGTTCGAGCAAATGTGGCAACAGGTGGGATTAGATATTCTGAGATATTTTTTCACTCAGATATTTTTTGTGAACACGTAAACATGTGGTTCCGTAACATTCTAAAGTCGTTTTAATCTGATTATTGGCAACACCGAGCTGTTTGCTTTTATTTAATATTTTATGCTTATGTTTGAAACGTTTTATTGATTTTTTATGACGTTTGACTGATACAAGATAAAATGTCAAGGCCGGCCGAAAAATGGACAGTGTCCTGATAATAGAAACGACAACACGGTTCATAACAATGTTGGCAATCTGTTCTTGTACCACGCGTGTGAAGAATATTGTTGGCCTACCGCTACTGCCACTGCGGATGCCGTTGCTGTTTCTACAAGGCAGCGAAGTTCCCAAAAGTTGACAGCTGTCAAGGCTTCTTAAAGTAAGAAACCAACCAAGGCTTCCACTAATACTGATGTTAACATCGCTGCTGATGCTGAAATTAAAGTCTTTGTGGCAAAAGGTATTTCACTAAATCAGTGCATGGAGAATGTTGAACGTGATCAATGTTCAGTTTGCCTTGACATCACATATGTGAATTTACTTAATTGTGACAATTGTAACCTCAGTTGTCATGTGTCATGTGCTGGTCTCCCCGATGATGTGGTCAGCAAATTATTGCCAATAGTCCAGTTTACTGGTTGGATGTGTTCTGTCTGCCGTAGAAACGGCAGTCAAAAATTTTAGAAGTTACAGACCGCACTGTCTCACGTCACTGAACAGCTGTCGGAGGTTTTGACTGCTGTTGATTTTTTACAGCAGAAGTTAGCTAATGTTGACACAGACAGATCTTACGACCGGGACGATAGCACAGGCAAGAGGTTTAATGTTGCAAAGGCTGCAACAACTGACATTGCAGTGGAAGTACACAGGACATTGGCAGATGCATTTAAACGAAAGCAGAATGTTGTTGTGACGGGTTTGCCCGAATCACAACATGTCACTGATGAACAGGCATTCCTCACTCTATGTGAAGAGAACTTTTTCTTTAAACCTGTGTTATCACAGGTTGGTTGTCGCCGACTCGGCAAGACCACTGATCAGCATAAGTCTCGTAAGCTGTTGATTCACCTGAGATCAGAAAAAGCTGCCAGTAGTATATTGCGTGAGGCGAAGAAATTACGTCAATCTGACAACCGTGCAGTCGTCAGTGTACATCAACTCCGACCGATCCCCTGCTGAATTTAAACTGGCATTTGAAATGCGTCAACAGAGGCGGAAAACATTATCTGAGCAGGCTTCCAAAAAAATAAATGAACCACAGGACCATCTTGTTGGTCCTACTTTTGTGTTGTCTGGTACTAGTAGTCTACCATCACCAGATACTGTTACTGATTTTGTTCGTAAGGAAACAAATGTTACTGCGCAGTCCCGCACAGTCGTTAACTCGTCTTTTCACTCACATAACTAATCGGCTTAGTTGTAAGTGTTGTTTGTTAAATGCTCGCAGTGTTGTTAACAAACTCCCTGAACTACATTACCTACTTTATTTTAGTAATTATGATATTTTATTGATAACTGAGTTTTGGTTACATGCTGGTATTACAAATGGTTTGCTTGATCCTTAAAATAAGTTTACTGTTATGCGCTGTGACCGGTGTCGTAGAAAATTTGTCGCAACCGGAAAATTTTTCGCACCTCGAGATTCTCGCGAGACTGCGACAAATTTTCCATGTACTCGTGGAAAGTCTGTCCCACCGGAAAATTCGTCGCACTTAGATCCAGTAAATAAGTAACAGCCCGCAGCAAGCTTATATATAAGCAACGTCTTTTGTGTTATTGTTTGTGTACTAAATTTCGTAAACGGATGGACGACTATTTAGGCTATCATTCGTTAAGAATGCAGTGTAATTAAATTTCTTATGATCCTGTAGTCTTGTAACAATGCAATACAAGACTTACCTGTAAAGTTCGCTGTATTGCTTTTCTTACTATCAGTGCAATTATGCTGGACTATGCGTGTTTCATCAAACCACTGTCTTGACGTCGACGATTCGCCGCGGGCGAGGATTGTTGCTTACTTTCGAAGTTTCAATCACGTCAAAGCGAGCGATATATTGCTGGCTACAGAGGCAAAGACGGGCGGGGGGTTCATAACATTCGCGCAAATCTAAGCTTTTTCGATGGGTAAGGGGAAGAGAGTAACGGCGGTAGTCGACCTCTAACTCGTAGCTCTGAAAACTTGGCGCCGCCCCGGGTTGGCTAATTTAACATAATTGTCAGATCCCAGAACTAGGCATAGTTATTTTTTTTTGCTAGGGACGCCGTATAAAACAATATTTGGTTGACCGTAGGCTACTAATGATCGAGCTTATGTCGCAGGATTATATTTGTCTACTATCTGTGACGCATGTATTGTGGCTAAACGGTGCGTGAGTGAGTAAGTGGGGTTTAACGTTTCACCTGACACTGTATAGGGCGGCAGTGGCTTCTATCCCTATACCTCGTGGGCGTAGCTTGCGCTCAGTAAAAAATAGGGAGGAATTTTGATAAGGTTGCAAATCAAACCCCCTATTTTCCCTAGGCAAACTACACCATTAACAGAACTTCTTCCCCTTATTTTTTATTTCCCCTCTATTTTTCAATGTACACTTTTTACAAATTTTTCCTATTTTTTACTTTTCGCCTATTTTTCACTGGGCAAACTACGTCCTTAACAAAACTTTTTCCTTATAGGGGAAAAGCCTAAAATAGAAAGGAATACTTGAGTAATATTCCACTTTTTGCAACACTTTGCTACCGTATTCTATTTTAGCGTACGTAAACAATAGAATACGTTTATGGACACCCCCTTTGTACATAATAAACCCCCTTAATGCCTGTGGCACCTCGTTCTTGACGTCTATGATGACTTTTCAGATAGAAAAAAAAATTTTTTTCCAAGGACGTAAAAGGTGACCGAAGCCCTTGGCCTAGTTTAATATTATGATGTTATCTAAAATAATCCAGACATTTTAAATTTTATGTGTCAGGTTTGTAGTCAAGACATGCCCTGAGCGTTTGCAAGTACTACAGATGACTGACTAAAGTGAATGCTTTTCCATTTTGGTTTTTGGTGCAAATACAAACATTATAAAAATATACTATCACTAGGCACATGCAGAAAAAGTGACACTTGCCAAACAACGTTTTAAAGACTAAAAAAATAATGTGACAACTGAAGGAGGTCCACATTGTTAAAATGACTGACTAAAGTGTACTGTTTCTTAAGTGTTGTAACCAAAAAAACAATCAGTATCAGTCACATAATCAGACCAAGTGACACAAACTCTAATACAATAAGCATGTTGGGGGCATGGTTATTACTGACGACATACAAAAACTTACCAACGCCCACTCAAATGGCAGTGTTGTCGACAACCTATGTTTCAAATAAATGTGTGTTTTTACACCCACAATTTGCATGTGCTGAATCCGCAGAATAATTAGTACCAACAGTCTACAGGCACAATATATTATGTTATCATTGCCTTCCCCACCAAACGAAAGTTCTCTGCCCTTTTAAATACTGGGGATACTTTTTACATGGTGGTTATTAGCAGCCTGTACAAACTGACCAACGTCCTATCCAACGGCAGAACTGCCAACCCCTTATAGATGTGGTAGATTGTAAACTAGAGACTAGGCCTAGTCCCCCGAAATAGGTATGCCCACCCAGCAGGCAATACGGTCAGATGCCCAAGTGACAGCTGGACTTCTCCATCCGTGTAAACTGTTTGTCTTTATTCAATTTATTCAGGAACTGTTTAGCACAAATTAGACATATTTCATCAACATCAAAAGCAAATGTTCATTGCCCGTGGTTCCAGAGAAATATAAAACACCCAGAATATACAAATCGCAATCGTACATACTGTACATAGCTCGACTAAACAATAACAATATATAAGTGGCAATAATAGTGCAAGCACTACATAAAACCACAAGCAAATTAATTTTGATTTTTACAAAGTGTCTAAAGTCAGTGCTAAACGGTTAATAAACACTCTATCTGCTTATCATGGTTGCTTAATTGCTAAAAAATGCTCAGTTCTGTAGCGAAGTGGAGTGCTGCATACGTCGATGGTGTGAAAATGGGAGTGTATATTTGTGCCTGGTTAATTAGGGAGCCTGGAGGGCATCATATATTTTTTGCTGGCTCTGGCGCGAAAACCTAGCTGAAAATAGATTTGGTGCATTTTTAGCATCACAAAGCATTGCTACAAACACAAAACACTTGACTGTCTAGTCTTAAAAGTTGCACAATGTACGGCATTAACTGCCGTAAGTTACAGCATACATATACGTTATACATACATACATACAGATATACATACATATACATATACAACATACATATACGTTAATGAGAGACTGAAAATATCGGCAAAGTAGCAAGATTTAAAAAATTGGTGCTATAGACACAATGAAGACTATCAATTCACATAAAACTGCACAACGACATTGATACACTAATGTAAACAATGCACTGTTAAGCCTCAAGTAATCATCAATCAATTAGTAAAAACAGCCACACAGTTAATTCTTCAGTTGTACAGCGCATACAAACACCGAGAGCGGTTTTTAACGACTTCTTAGGATGCTTTGTTAACATTTTTTAGGAGTTTGCATTAATTTATACATCCGTTATTCACAACTAACAAGACTGTTTCATCGAATGCATACTAAACAAGTCTGAGTTTTATATACAAAGATTAAGAGCTACTGCTGGTGCTGAGTTGCTGGATTTCAGTCTCTCTACCAAATGCTGCATATTCTGGACACCTAACACAAAAGATGTACAAAATGAACAGAGGCAAATGCAAGTATAAACAGTGAGCTCTTTATAAATGTTAATAAACCAAAATACCAGTTATGAAAACCTATCATTTTTACTTACTTAACCATCAGCCTTTTTACGCTTAAACAGTTTTAACTAATTTTGGCTGAAGCCTGCCAACCACAGAACAAAGCAAACAGAGCACTTATAGTAGTGAACAATCCACCATAGTCCAATACATGAATCTCGCTCACAGTATGATATCACAAAATGCCTTAAATTACAATATGCAAATAATATAACAGTTTACCTACACAATTTATTCAATGGCACTGTGCACTGAATGATGACTTTTGCTTCCAATGTACACATGAGCATGTTTTAATACATGCAGATAGAACAGATTTTTTCTAATTTAAACCAGTATAAACCACTAGCACAGTAGAAACCAACCCTGTGGCAGAGACCGAAACGTAGTTAGTATAACAGCAGAAAAGCTGAACGTGATGCACAATGCTAGTTATTACCAAGTATTTATTTTCAAACTTTCACCAGACGTATGAAGAGTGTGCTGCGTGGCAAGAAATAGTGAGTCAGAATGTTGTTTAGCAGTATGCTTAATAGCACATGCTGCAAAGACCTTTTCTGTTTCACAATGTGAGTTTGATATTGTTTTAACGAAAAACTGCACAATACATTGCCAGATGTCTTAATAACTTACAGGCATGTTGTGTAAAGCTTGCAATGATCAACCTGCAGAATTGCATGCAGTCGCTCATGGCTGGTCGTCTGCAGCATTACGCGCTTTAGCTTCGTCTCGGGTACTGCCATTTACAGCCTGTGTGGCAGCAACCAGAACCTACAGAAATCTAACAGTGCTGTTATGTTAATAGCGTGAAATACAGCCAAAAAATTTTTATGGTCATTGGGTACCAATGCAAAGCATGGCAGGAAATCGTGCTAATATTTTACGATGTAGATAAAAAAATGTGATAGCTGTTTTTCGGTTGATAAATCACTTTATTTTGAGGTTGCTCAAAAAAGCTCAACTGCATTCATTTTCATTAAAATAGCGAATACAAAACAACCTTTGATTATGAAAATTACAGTAAAGATTGTGGTTTATTTGCAGAATATAGACTGTTTTACGGGCGACAGCAGCTACTGCTTTAAGCGCATCTTAGCCATCGCAATTCTGTTTCTCGGTCTGTCTGTCTGTCCGTCCGTCACACGAGTGGATCAGTCAAAAACGGCGCAAGCTAGAATAACCAAATGTTCACTGTCGGCTGTCGGAAGACTTTAGTTTTAGGAACCGTAAGGTTTTTTTTTATAAATTCGAAAGGGTCACCTCGAACAAAAATGCTAAATGAGAGAGGGTGGGCAAAATTTGTGGTTTTTGGCCAATAAGTCGCTGTATCTCAGTAACGGTGCAAGAAAGGGCGTAAGTTACTATTAATCATTAATAAGAAGTTGTACACTGGCTCGTGAGCATTAGCTCAAATTTTTTGTTACTATGCTGCATGACACTGTTCAATGCAGATAGTCCATTATCGTACTTTATAAAGTAACGTACAACTGTAACAGTGTAATATTTTTTAATGAATTATATCTATTCCTCCACTCAAAGATGGATACAAGAAGCAGTACAATGCAAGATTTATGCAGTCAAAAAAGCATACTCATTTGACATTAAAAAGGGGTCACCACTGCACACTGTGCTACGTTTTCAAGGAATAACAGCCAGTTACATGAAGTTATTTCAAACACTTACTGATGATAGCATAGTTGTTTCACGCATTAGGGATTTCACTTCGTTCGGCACGTAAAGTGTCGCCACTGTAACTGCCATGTTAAAGGTAGTGCCACATTTTCCATAAATAATTGTTTTTGTCACTTCGCATGATGATTCTAAAACATTATGCATAAACATAAGCAGCAATGAATGAATAAATGAATGAACTCTATTACTTGTTGCAGCCAACAGCTGGATTTACATAATCGTCAATAAGATCTGTAAAAACAACTACAAATGTAAAATTAACTAAACTGTAACGTAGTATACACTGTGCACTGACATTTATCACACACGATAAATGACATAATCTAATAAAGGTCGGTAAATAGGTCTGAGTGATGAAAGCACGAATTGAACGCGCCTCACTCCGAGTAAATTGAATATGTTTATTCGCCACTCTGGCAGAAATACAAATACAGAATATAAAAAGTACAATACCACGAAAAAAACCGACAGTACCGGACAGACAAAACGAGACAGAACAAATACTAATATAGGCTTACATAAAGTTTTAAGGTACACATTATTCAAACAAATGACCAAAGTAAACGTGAACTAGTTGTTTCATTCTGCCAATAAAGTCAGTATCACCAAATATGAGCTTTAATTCACTTACGGTATGGCTTTGCAGATAATACAAACAGGAAAATCTGTCCCGAAGCTTATGAGCAGCACTCAGAAACTTCCATCGCTGTAACTCATAGATCAAGTCAAACGATATTTTACCACAAAAATATAGCACCTCTTTAACAGATTTAAAACGTTTGTATCCAAATAATTTACGAAACCAGTCATTCCAGCATACATTAAAGTTTCTGATCTGAACAACTGGGAGATTCAGAGCACCAATGCAATAGGTAAGTACTGGCAAACAGTATGCCTTGACTAGGCTTAATTTAACAAAGACATCAGCTGTACTGCAATGACTAAGAATTCCATTACATGCTTTATAAAAAGTCCGTTTAATGTGACAAGTATTAATTTTTAATGCCAAGCCAGAGAGAAAATTGATGCCAAGGTACTTAAAACTGGTGACCCACTGAAGATCCTTATTACCTAGCAACATGGCTGATGCAGATCTACACCAGAGAAGACCCACCTTAAAACATACAGATTTTTTTGTAATTGAAATTGTTCGTCGTGTCTACAAGGTAACAGACTACGCGTTCTCCGCCATTCACTCAGTTTTGCCCATTTCAAATAGGCTTATAGTTAGGAAGAAAGACCCGATTCACATAAAATAGTGGTACCAGCAATAACATAGGTTTGTCTGTAGATCTGTCAATAGGTCTGTCAATATCATTAATAGAACATAGGTTTGCACCGTAGCTATATATTCAATCAAAATTGTATTAGCCATTCAAATCGAACCCACACCACTAATTTGTTCTTCGTATTAAAACAAAACACATATTTCAATCACACTACACAGAACAAGGTATCTGCCATCATGGCAGTAGGAAGTACAACGGCCCGCAGTAGAAGCAGTACAAAGGGTGGAGGTGAAATCGCAGAACCGCGAACGGCCGTGGAGCACTACAGTAAGTAAGGTAAGACTTCGTGGGAAAAAACGTGGCAGTAGTACGTACGTTGTGTTGTAGGATATCTGCGAATATCCGTTGCTTTTTTCGTTGGTCATTAGTCTTCGCCCCTACCAAGACTGTCATTTAAGTTTCCCTTTTTTACGGAACGCATTTTTTAAGAACCCTTTACAGGCAAGAGCCCACCACTCTACATGGGTAACAGGTTTTCCGCCGCGTTGGTAAACGCCGACACATGGAAAAGAGCTCTGGATAAAACGACTTCGACCGACTTGAGGAGAAAAAGGCTGAGGTGGTTTACAGATTCACCAGACACATTTTACCCACACACGCAATATCATGCAGACAAAACACTGACCTTCGACGCCATGCAAGTTGAAGTTACGATGCCACTACGAACGATGGTAAAAAGCAGATCGGCGGATGTGCGGATCTACGGATGTCGCAACAGGATTAGGGCTAGGGTTAAGAACAGGGTTAAAATTGGGGTTAGGATTACGGTTAAGAATAGAGCTTAAGGTTACAAATGAAGATAAGAGATGGTTAAACTAGTAAATCACAGTGATATTTAGAGTGTTATTTGTTGCAAATTATGGAACTTTCGCTCCCAGGAAATTTCGTTCCATGGAACTTTCGTTCTCACAGTCAGCGTAACGTGGTTTTGCTCCCCTACACAAATTATCATTATTTAATTGATAAACTAATGGAAATTAAGGCGTTATAACTTGTTCATATATTCGTACAGATTCATTGTAGTAAAAAATGGCAGGAACTAGCTAATTATTTTATTAATTAATTTATCTTAAATTAACTAAGTTCTCTAAATTTTTTCTCAAATTATATCTGTTTATAAATTATTCCTTAAATTGTATTTTTCGTCAAGTTTTTACCATTATTTTAAATTGTAGTTTTTCCCTAAAACTTAAACCCATTTTTCGGAAAACTTTTCTAGGTTAGCTGTAGCACGTTCCCTAGCGACAACTAAGCTTTTTTGTTTTAAACGTTGAGCATTTACACCACATGCTGGCGTTTTTTAATTTCGTTTGCTTTTATTAGTCTCAATGTGTAGGCATATAATGCTAACTCTAAGTGAGGAGCGAAAGTTCCACCTCATTTTCGCTCACGGGAGCGAAAGTTCCAGGGAACGAAAGTTCCTGGGAACGAGAGTTCCAGGAAACGAAAGTACCAGGAAGCGAAAGTTTCATAGAACATGGAACTTTCGCTCCTGGGAGCAAAAGTAGGTGGGAACGAAAGTTCCTGCAGATGTCCCGTTGCGACATCTGCAGATCCGCACATCCGATTTTTACCCGTACGGTGCACTGTACAAAAAGGCACTGTTTGGTCATTAGCGAAAGCAAGCGATAATTCTCTCAGTAGATCGGCAAACAAGCTGCTGCTAGTATTCATAACGTGACATTTGTAATAGAATAAAGGTGTGATCCACCCATCTGTTCGACTGCTGGAAATTCACAACAGCACTGACCATTTAATTGCGTCAGTCGCTTGCTCGGTTGACATGAAAATAACGTGTAATAGAGTACAAGCCTATACATTTTATTATAATCTATGCTATCAATCGCGGACTTTACATACCTATGTTTTCTACACGATTTAATGACTATTATAATTTAATAACTATAAACAAACTAAATACAATCGGCTACAGACCTGTCGTGGTGCGACAAATTTTTAGCAAATCAAAGATGGCGGTGCAGCACGAGATTTCGAGCTGCGTACTGCTGCCAGGTGCGAATTATTTTTCAGTGCGACGAATTTTTCGCTACACCGGCCCTCTGCAAGTTGTGGTGACGGTGTTTGTGCTTTTGTGCGTAATTCATTGCAGGTCACACCAGCTAATTTTAATGATAAATATGCTGGTTTAGAACTGTTATGTTTTGACCTTGTGGCAAACAACTTAAATGCTCCTGTTCGATTTTTTCTTACCTATAGAGCTTCATCTAGCTGCGACTATGCACGTGATTATATGCATTTTCTAATTAAGTGTCTTAAAAGATATCATCACACATCTTATACTAACATCATTTCTGGTAATCTTAACTTACCTAAGATTGATTGGTTCAAACTCTTTTCTATTATAAACCTTTTACAGAAGACTTTTGGGATTTTGTCATTGATTACGGTTTTACACAGATTGTTGAGTTTTCCACCAAAGGTCCTAACAGTTTTGATGCTGTACTTGTTGATAATGTACAAACCGTTCTTAATATATCACATCATCTTCCCTTGTCATCTAGTGATCACGTTGTAGTTTTGTTTTCTTTACCTTTCGAAAATAATTGTGCTGATAATAGTTTGAAAAGTAACCGATATTGTTGGTATGATGCTAATTTTGGTGACATGATTAATTTTCTTGAAAGTATCAATTGGTTGCATGTTATTTTTAGCTTTTTCTCTGTAGAGTGTATGTGGACAGCTTTTTATCAAATTTTAAAGCAAGCCATTGATGCTTTTGTTCCTAAGTGTGGTTCTATTGGTAAACCTTAATCTATCAAGCATTTGTACTCTCGATCTGTTCGTAAGGAGCTATTTAAAAAGCGTCGCTTATGGAATAAATGCAGATCTCAACTTGATAATATTATTTACAGAATTCTGTATCGTGAATGCTGCCATAATGTTTGGCACTTATTACGCTCCACTGAAAAAGCACGGGAGCTTAAAGTCATAAATGCAGACAACTTGGGAGTTTTCTACCGCTCCGTAAACCATAGGCTAACTAATAAATCTGGTATCAGTCCACTGTATGATACTCAAGGTAAACTTGTGTCTGATAATTTGGGCAAGGCTAATTTACTTAATAATTATTTTGCTTTAGTTTGTACTAATAATAACAGTTCTTTGCCACCTCTGTATCACTTTACTTCTTCCTGTTTACTTAGTGACATTACATTTAACAAAGAAAATGTTACTAGTGCTATCAGTAAGCTTAAGTCTAATCTTAGTTCCGGTTCTGACGATTTGCCATCATTGCCTTTGAAGAGGCTTTGTCCTGTTTTGGCTCAGTTACTGGCCATTCTTTATCAGCAACATTTTTCTGTTTCTTACGTTTTTCCAGAATGGAACCATGCTATAATAACTCCTGTCTTAAAAAATGGTCTCGCCTTATCAACAGCAAATTATAGGCTTATATCATTAACTTGTGTAACCAGTATAATTTGTGAACGGATCATACCTAATTAAATGCTTAATTATTTTCTTGCTAATGGGCTTATAAATAAGGCACAACATGGTTTTCTTAAAGGCTTATCTACAGATACTAATTTGTTACAATGTGTTAATGACTGGTCATTATCGATACAAAATTGTCGTGGAATTACTGTTGTGTAGATTGACCTTGCTAAAGCCTTTGACACTGTTTCGCATCAAAAATTACTATATCGTCTTAAGTATTATGGTATCGATGGTAACCTTTTAAGTTGGCTGAGAAACTTTCTGGTTAGTCGTACCCATTGTACTCGTGTCGGTAACTGTTTGTCTGATACATGTAATTTGCGTAGCAGTGTTATTCCGAATAGCACTATTAGACCATTATTATTTATTTTCTTTATCAATGAACTGGCTGACCTCCTCGGACCCATGTTTGTTACCTCTAAACTCTTGCTGACGATTTAGAAGTTTACGCAGAGGTGCTAACAACTGTCGATAGAGACTGTTTCCAGCTTGCCCTCGATCGCATTGCAGCATGGTGCAGAGACTGGCAATTACAGATGGCTATTAAAAAGTGTTGCTTACTACGTACAGGCTCTATACCTACTAATATTGATCTATATATTAACGGTAGTAAGTTGCCAGAAGTCTCTACTGCCAAAGACCTTGGCATCATCTTTGACAGTCAATTGTTTTTTACTACGCATATTAGCTCTATTGCGTGTACTGCCAATCAGCGTGTTAACTTGCTATTTCGTTTTTTTCTTACTCGTAAACGATCCGTGTTGGTTAAAGCTTATGTTACATATGTCAGGCCTATTTTGGAATATAATTCAGTAGTCTGGTCTCTTTATAAAATAGGTGATGTTTTCTGTATTGAAAAAGTTTAGAGGTCATTTACCAAGCGCCTTCCTGGTCTAAATAATTTAACTTATCGTGAACGACTTGTTGTAACTAATCTTGATTTTTTTGAACTAAGAAGACTTTGTGTTGATCTTATAATTTTTATTTGAAACTTGAAAACCAAGTACAATGCCGAGGCCATGAGCACTTATAGGCATCACAGTACATACAAATTAGGCATATGACAGCACAAAGGGAAAAGCATAAAAAAATATAAAAACAGTACGATTAAATTAGAAACAGTCAGTACTAACTTTAAAAATTTACAAACCAAGACAAATCTGTACGCTTAACTAAGAAGTTAAAACTGCGTATGCTTGCAAAGTCATCCAGTATTGCGGGTAGACTATTCCAAATTTTCACAACACGGTTACAAAAAAAATACTTTTGGACATCAACAGGACTATGACACACAAACAACTTACAAGTACGCCCACGAGTTGTTTTATTAGGACTAACAGTAAAAAACCTAAAACAATCCAAGTCAACTAAGCCAAAAATTATTTTGTATGTGTACATGAGATCCTGGTGGAGTCTCCGTAGCTCAAGACTTTCGAGAGCCAGTGTTGCCAGCCTACTACTGTAATCATCATTAGACGAACCAGACAGTCGCTCTGTAAAACGTAGCTGCACGGATTTAATTTTTGCAATATCCTCAAGCTGGTAAGGTGACCATACATGAACAGCATATTCGAGCAGTGGCCGTACATATGTTACATATGCTTTTACCAATATACTCCGGTCTTTGGATGAAAAGCACTTGTGTATAAGACTAGCCCTAGCATGTGCTTTAGCAACGATGTGATTGATGTGCCTAGAAAATTTCAGGTCTGTGTAAATTCCAAGGTCTTTGGCACCTTCTTGGCGGGATATATCATTATTACCCAAGTGGAATGAAAAAGGTAAATCTTTACTATTTTTTAGGTTGCCAATGACCATAAACGAACATTTTTGATAAGAAATTGGCAGTTGCCAAGTACTTGATTAGTTGTATAGTGCATCAAGAGATTCTTGAAAGTTTTTACACTCATTAACAGTTCTCATAACCGAATACAGCTTTATATCGTCAGCATATAACTTGCATATACAACCATCAGAAAATGCATCTGAGACATTATTCACATAAATGACAAATAACAACGGTCCAATGCAGCTTTTTTACACCACTACACAAATAGGCAACATTAGAGTAAGAATGGCCGACACGTGTCATTTGTGACCGACTGCACAGAAAGTTCTTAATCCAGCTCAGCAGGTTCCCAGCTATACCATAAGCAGCAAGTTTTTGAAGCAGTTTGTTATGACTCACAACATCAAATGCTTTACTGAAGTCAATGTATGCAGTAATTACAAAGGCTCTGTCATTAATAGCTAGTGACCAATCATCAAAGGTTTCCAATAGGTTAGTAGTTGCAGATCGTCGGGACAAAAAGCCATGCTGATGCTTATTAATCAAACTTTTTTGCTGCAAATAATCAAACATTTCACTTACAATTACACGCTCCATAACTTTACAAAACACACATATAAGTGAGATTGGGCGGTAATTAAAGACATCATAAGCAGCACCACTCTTACAAACCGGTGTCACAATAGCACGCCGCCACATATCGGGTACTTGTCCCACTGACATGAACGCATTGTAAATGAGTGCAAGTGATTCACTGATGGTGTTGACTAATTTGAGTATAAACACCAGAAAGTAGCCATCTGGGCCTGCAGACAAATTAGATTTTAGTTTCTTAATTGCTTTCATAACAACATTTCTGTTGAATACTACGCTGTCTAATTTGCTGCTAACCGATTTATCGCTGAAGTTAGGCACTATTCCATTGTCAGGTACACTAACTAAACAAAAATACTTATTTAGTAGATTGGCTCGGTCCGTGTCATTTGTAACAGCTTGGCCACCCCTATTCTTAAACGTACCAACCCCTTGCTTGTTTGCTAAGCGGGCATTAACAAATTTGTAAAACCTGCCAAGATTTTTACTACACACTACCTCGCGCTCCTTCTTCAATTCAAATTCTCGTATCAATCGCCTACATTTTGTTCTCAGCTACATGATACTTATCAGTAGTGTCTTTATTATACAACTGAGAGCGACAACTGCGCCAAAGGCATATCTTGCGTGCAAGAGCAGCTCTTATTTTAGCTGGATATGATTTCTTGTGGCATGGCTTTTGCTGTGCAGGAACATACCGGAATGGCACACACTGGTCAATATCAACATCTAACTCTTGACAAAAAGCAGACCAAAGCTCGTCAGTTGTCAGATTAACAGACAATAAGTAGGACCAGTCAACTGCTAACAAAAAATCTGACAGTTTATTAAAGTCGGCCTTGTTTCACAAATACTGTTTGATCCATTCTTTACCGTGTGTTTTAGCTGGTGTTTTAACAGTTATACTGAAGTTGACTTGACAATAATCACTGTTACTGAGAGGGGCTTCAACACCAACATTACTTACAATCAGGGGCTCATTAGTCAATACAATATCTAATAGACTGTGCTGTTTAGTCAAATCTTCAACTAACTGAAAAAAACCATTACGTACAACAAAGCTAAAAAATTATCATATATACTACCACGTGGGGCAGAGCAGTCACTCCAGTTAATAAAAGGGCAGTTTAAATCACCTGCAATAATACATGAATACTTAGTTTGACAGAATCGTTCCAGACAAGATATCAACTGTTCCATAGCCCTGACACTGTCACTGGTATCACATGTTGGTTTTCTATAAACGTTAAATAACCGACACCGTGTACAGCCAAGGAAAATATCAACACATGCTACTTTAATGAACGGGAAGTCTGTGGTTACGGGAACTTCAACTATATTGAACTTTTTAGACACCAGTGTACATACCCCACCATCAACAGTATTTTTTCGGTCACAGCGAATGATATTAGAACAATGTTTAGGATCTAACAAACCATTTGTTACACTATCACTCAGCCAACTTCCAGTTATGAGCACAACATCTGTGCCGCCAGAATACAGTATACTGTGAATTTCAGGTAACTTGTTGCAGACACTCCGAGCGTTTACTAATCTACATTGCAAAGACACAGCGGTAGCTTTAAAAGGCGTACAGTTAATTAGTGGTCGGAAAGGGCGACGCATTTGGGTTAAGAGTTGATTGCATCTTGGCACCACGGTTCTTGTTGATAAAGTCATGCTGGCTGCCGTAGACGACACTCTGCACATCTGTTACAGCGTTGTTCGATTCACCTCCATTCTCGTCACTGCCAGAGACGTTACAGTTTGACGTGGGCAAATGTCTATGATTTTCAGTACTGCTGTGTTGACTGGTTGGTCTACTGCTGGTGGCAGTGGTAGACCTCCTTTGACGGCGACGCTGTCGTTTCTCATATGCCAGTTTATCAGCAGCAGGCGCCAGGTCTGGATTGACGTACACGTTTTTCACCATCGGGTCATTGGCTTTTCGCAGGAATCGAGCGGATTTTAACAATTCTGTGACAGTGTCTTCTCGGTAAAAACGCACCAACAGACGCCTGGGCTCATTCGCCTTGCGTTTGTCGAGTCTCGTACAACTTGCAACTGCTGGCTTAATATCAAGGTGTTTCTCACAGATGTTTGTGAATGCGGTCGAATCATTGATATAACTGTTTTCGACCATGCCCGATACAATTAGGTGCCGCTTCCGTTTGTCAGTATCATGCATGACCCTATGCACTGCGGTGTACACATCATCATGGTTCACTGGACGATTTGCATCTGTCGAACCCACTTTCACTGGTTTTGCTGATAACTCCGCTAATACTTCCGCTTTGTCAGACTTGCTTGCTTCCAACTGCTCCTTCAGATCGTTCATTTCACCACGCATGGCTGAAATAATCTCGTGTAGGTTAGCAATGTCACTATGCAGCTTTGCTACTGTTTCACGCAACGGCTCTATTGCTTCGTTGTCAGAGTAGAGCGGCTCAGAATCACTGTCTATCGCTGACACGCTGCTGGGGTTCTTACGAGTTCCTTGTGTCAACGACGACAACAACGACGACGACTGAGGAGTAGATTTTTTTCCCGTCTCTGGCAGCACTGGTGGCAGGTGCGGTCTCGGCGGTGGTCACGCCTCCTCGTTGTTTACGAAGCAAAACCTCATTTGCTTCGTAACATTCCTCGCATAAGCGGTCGTCACATGCGCGTAGATTGACGCAGTTCTTCATCTTCTTGCATTTCCCACACTTTTCTTTCGTTATTTGCTAATTTCATTTAACGTTTTTCAACTTTATTCAACTTTTAGTAATGTTTACATCCATAGCCTAGAATAGCAATCATAGGTCTATAAAAAAAGTCTATATAAAATAGTTTTTAGGTTAATTAATGTGAATTTTTGTGCGTTTTTTGTTTTGCACCCTCTTGCAATACTTGTGGCTATGGTTATAAATTGTTTACCGAGCAGTCTACCCACAATCATTTACCCACGCTATCATTTATTTGCTAGGCGTGTTGTTGGTTCGTGGAATAGACTTCCGGCCCATGTTGATTTTTCCTTTCTAGTTAGGTTCAAGGCTTTTCTTAATCATACTGATTTTCTCTAATTTTCTGTTATATTGTATTAATCAAAATAGATGTTAGTGTTTCTTCTGGAGCCTTTCTATCCTTGGCTGGCATTTTGTTGTTTTTATTTGTGTTGCTGGTGTTGTTAACGTCAGTATTAAATAAAATAAATAAATGAATAAATAAACATTTGCTGCAAAAATTTTATAACTGCTGCAACAAAAACTGTCGCCAATTGCTGCAACAACATTGCAACAGCAACTCTTGCAACGATAATTGTTTATACAACAACAGTTCGGCAAATTTGGCAACAGAATAATTGCTGCAACAAAGACTGTCACCTGTTGCTGCAACACTTTTGCTAAAACTGCGGCAACAGTTGCCGCAACTACTGTTGCAACAGATGCTGCAACAAGTACTACAATGTTACAACAACTTTTGGACAACAATTGCTAATTTAGCAACAGCTGCGGCAAATGTTGCAGCAAATATGACAATAATTACAATAATTACATTAGTTGCAACTACAATAACTACTATAATTGCAACAACAGTTGCCAGAATAAGTGCGGCAATATTGTTGCAACAACTACTGCAACAGTTGCATTTACAATTGTTACAACAGCTGTTGCATATGAAATTAAGTATAACAAATAAATAAAAAATTAGAAGCAAACTTACATGCAGATATGTGTTAAAAATGGACAAAAGTAATTAGGGTTAGCGGTGACCCCAGTGGTATTGGATGGGTGTAAAAAATTGCGGCAGTAGGAGGGTTAAACAGTTTCGCCAATATCTGATACGACAACATTTCGCCATTCGTACTGACCACTCCGCGTTTTCATGGCTCCGTCGTACTTCAGAACGAATACTTTAACTCGCACGATGGTTGACGTTTATTGAGCAATTTTATTATGAAGTTATACATCGACCTGGGGCGAAGCATGGCAATGTGGACGGACTTAGTCGAAGACCAGTCAGAGCTGATGAACGTGATGAGAGTCAGGTTTGTCGATGTTTGAACAAAGAAGAGAGTGATATCAAGTTGTCGATTTTCGAATCGAAAGATAATGACGTTTGTGAACTAGGTCCGAAACCAGAAACCGAGCTGAAAAAAATGAAATAAAAACCAGCAATGAATTTAAAAAAATATCTTATGACCAAGGTGGCAGGGACCACACCATTGTGTGTGCTATCCGAAGCATGAAAGAAGCAAACTGCAGTGAAGAGACAAAGCTAAGTAAGATAATTCGAGCACAAAGAGAAAATCCTGAACTTGGGGATGTTGTGAGAATAAAGCTGGAAAAAGTAACACGTTCGAATGCTAAGGGGTTGCAGACAGAATTTGAGTTGACAAAGCGGTTAATTTTGCGATGGGAACAGTTAAAAGTACACAATGGTTTAATGTGCCGACGCAAGGAAAGTCTCAAGAATAAAGAACCTGATTTTTTGCAGGTTTTGTTTTCCCGTTCAAAAGTACAAGAAATGTTGGCAGAATGTCATGGTGGTACGCTGTCCGGCCACTTTGGGTTGCAGAAAACCAAAAAACAGGTTGCCAAAAAGTTTTATTGGAACCATTGAAAAAAATGACATTCAGCGTTTTTGCCGACGTTGTCTACAATGTACGAGTTACCACAAAGGACAGCGGATGAAACAAGGTGATCTAAAACCAGTCCGGCCCGGAGCTCCGTTTAAGCGTTGGTATATTGACTTGACTGGTTCACACCCGCGTTCAGACTCAGGAAATCGGTAAATTCTAACTTGCATGAACAGCTACACCAAATAAGCCAAAGCTTTTCCGGTTTCAAATAAGAAAGCTGAAACCATTGCGCAGATCTTGGTTGAACAAGTGTTCACTCGCTTTGGGTGTCATTTGTTGATCCTCAGTGACCATGGCAAGAAAGTAAATAGACGAATCATGAGGGAGATTTGTCAGTTGTTTGGTGTTGAGAAGCTTCGGACAACACCTTACAAATTATCCACCAACCAGGTAAGACGTTTTCACCGCACGTTGAATAGCATTTTGGCTAAGCCAATAGCTAACCATCAGAGGAATTGGAATACTCAGTTACCATACGCGATGGCAGTTTTCCGTGCAACCAGACGTAAAGCCACGGGATATTCCCCAATTTCCTGATCTTACACCGTAAAGTACGAGGCCGTTAATCGCGTGTATGTTGCTCCTGGCGATATCCCAGTAGAGGACTACGACACTTTCGTGGAACAGATTCGTGACCAGACTACCACTGCCTTTGCACAAGTACGTCAACAGCTCCGCCGTAATGCTAAGCGAAATAAACGCTACTACGACATAAGTTTAAAAAGGAAGCGCTTTCACATTAGTCAGTGGGTTCTTTATTGCAACCCACGAAAGTTTCGAGGCAAGGAAATAAAATAGCAAAAACAATGCAAGGGACCGTATTTGGTTATCGAAACTCCGTCCGAACTGACTGCAAAAATTTAGCGAAATGCCAGAGCACACCCCAAGATGGTGCACACTAACAAACTAAAAATATTTAGGCACTCTACTCAAGTCATGGTTAACTGCACCATCATTGGCAAATTTAGCTTTGTCACCATCTCAGTTGATCGGCCAGGCCGACCATCAATTGCATCATGTCAATGACCAACAGGAAATGTTGAATAACCTAGTACTTTGTTCTCCTTGTTCGCCGTTTGAATTCTCTAAACAGATGAACTTTTACTCTAATGCTAACAACGCATATGAATGTGATGACCAAGCAGGCACAAAAGACGGTTCAAAAACAACCGATAACAGTAGCCGACGGAGCTCTGAGACACCACTGCTAAATCCACAGTTTACCTATGTTTGACACGGTCCGGCTAATAAACAACCACACACAGACGAAGGTTAATTTTCTGAAAGTGTGCTAATGAGCGCAGCCATAAAAGATGGATAACAAAAAAGCGATTGGTTGCCTATTATGGGAAACAGTGCGCCAAAAGCCAGTACTGTTATCCAAACATCTGATTTCTTGCCAGCGCGAGTATCTTCTTCTCGGTCGGCCTGAGATAAAATCCCAGCTATCAATGGTTGTCCAGTGGAGCCGCCCAAATTTGGTTTTTGCAACCGATATGTGATCAAAGAAGACATCGGTTACTTTTATGCTGGTAAATAAGTTTCTTCTAATAAAAGTGCTAATAAAACCGGGGAGGCTATGTCTGATTAATGGACCGACAATATTGGCCACCCGGAGAAATGGGCACCAGACGTTGAAAAAGATAAACCAACGCACATAGAAAAATTGCCAAAAACGTTAATTTCTGGGCCTTTTGTTGGCGTCTAAAAAGAAGGACACAACCACCGGCTAAGTTAAAAGACTTCTGCTTGGACAGCGCACCTGATAAACGACGACTGTATCAGATTTAGTCACCAAATAAATTCGTCTCATCTACAGCTGCTTTTCCTTTATTTTTGCTAGAAACCAAGACCTGGATGTACGCGGTCTCTAAAAAAATAAAAACCAAACAATAAAACACCCAAACCAAGCCTATTTTCGTGAACACCGTGTGGGTTTGTTTCGAGTTGCCATTTTATGTATGTAATAATTTATCATGGTTATTCTTTCTGTCTTAACCAAGCTAAGTAAAATCTATTACTTGTTTATTAATATTATATTTTTTGTAATTAAGACAAAGATGCACGTTGGTGAAAGAAAATGATGTTTTTTTAATGCTAAATAAAAAGGGAAGTGGTCATGAAAGTTATGAAAAAACGCCAAGCACTGTAGTGTACGTACAGGTGTGGTGAAGCTGCCCGCTCATTCACCAAGTCCGCGGTAAACAACTTCAAAGCTAGCACATAATTATCGCCGGTCGCTAAACGCGAACTAATCATTGTTTTTACCTAGGGTATGTTGGGTCAATGTCGCGACACTAATTATCGTTGACAGGTACTGAGGCGTCGTTTCTGTTTATGCCGGTTTAGCTTGAAGCTGATGCTTACTTACGCTTAACAAACCGCCGATATTTCTGATGTATGCTTTAAGTGGTAAAGTGTGAAAGCTGACATTGAGGCACCGTGTGCCAATAGCAATTAATCGTATGAATACTGTTGGTGAACCAGCTTTGGTAATAAGAAAGTAATACGTTTACGGATTTGAACTGGCTTTTTGCGTAAAGTCACTAGCAGAAGAACGGATGAAAAAATTCTTTTTACTAAGTAATTTTAATACCAGTTTTTGTAACCACCATGACACGATAAGCAATTGGTGACCATTAAGCTAATTGCAATATTTGACTTAGCCTACGTTGCATTTATAACCTTTGTATTTAGTTAAGATGTGTAACCGAGCCACCGTATTAAATACTGAAAATAGTATATTTTTGAATGTTTTGTTTATCTCTGCATTTGACTTTTTATCTCTGTCAGAAAGACATTTACTAAAATTTGGTAAAATTATGACAAACTGTTGTTTTCATCGAATGCTTTGAGATTGTATTACTGGTGTGCAAGAGTTAGCATTTCGTCGGTAGAGCGACGTTTTGTTTGATGGACAATGAGCATTTTATTCTTTTTTTTAACCAAAATTCGATACGATATGTAAATCGCTGATCTGAGATGGTAAAGTCATCTGTATAAGTCGAGATGCGTAAGTCGAGATCCGCCAATACAAGTCGCAGCAAGCAATAAAAACCGAGCTATGGAGTCGAGTTTGTCGGAAAGTCAGAGACGCCGTGACACCAGGTGTGCTTTGGGTCGACAACTGACGTCAACAACTTGTCAGCAGCCCGGTTTTCAACAAAATTGCAAAGACTCGTCGGCATTTACTCAGTATTTTATATAGTTTGCATAGTTCTTTCTCAAACAGTAAGCTAAATAAGCTATATATTTAAAACTTTGTATAAATTAGTTTCTAATAATTGTTAGGCTTGGCCAAAGAGAACGTAAAAGTACATTAGGTATAAACCTTTGATTTTTGTAGCATTAACCGTTCTGACCGACTTACTCAATGGGAGCACCAAAAATAAATTTTATTTTTGCAGAATACAATTTCGAATTGAGTAAAGGTGGTAAAATGTTTTAATATAAAGAAAAAATTTTGAAGTTTGACTCAGAGGACCGTTGTCATGTATAAGGCTCTGTACCGATACTTGTATTAAAAAAGAAAAAAAAAGATTTAAAGCGTGGGTTAAGGTTGCTAAAGGTCGCCTAACATTGCCTTAGATAAAATTATATCGCATTCGCCGAAAAAGCCACTGCCGAATTGGGTATCTTAATTGTCAATCTTGGTTCCACCACTGTTGGAACCATCTTTCTTATTTACTTCCTTTAGCGCTACACAGTTAAAGGAGCAAGCTGTAACCAAAAGAAAAATATTGTAATAGATTTTTCTCATCAACAAGATCGTTTTAATATTTTCCATCTATCGTATAAAACCCTAAATAACTTTCTATAATAAATCTCGTAAGAATTCGTAGTCAGGTTTCAAACCAATAGCTAATTCAAAGTTTCAAACTCCGATAGCATTGTACGCGTCAATGACTCAGCATTTTTTCTCAAAACATTTGGTCATACTGAAATTTTACTTTTAGCAAATAAAAAGTTTCCAAACTAACCCACAGTACTTTACGGTAAAAAAAACTTTACGATGCCAAATAAAGTATGTAATTGCGCGGTGTAAAGACCGTTCTCTGTGTCTTTCTAGCGAAAACGTAACTTCAATAAATCGACATCGTAGGCGTATTTGCCAACGCCGAAATGATGCTGATATCATCCATATTTTTAAATTAAACCCATAATTTTTTTCGCTTACAAAGTTCATATAAATGTTCTTATTTTTAACAAACTTATAGTTGTGTTTTTGGCAATAATAATTTTGCGTCTATTAATTTATAAAAATACCAACTAGAAAAGCATTCGGATAGAGCAGACCTCCGCCAAGCATTTGTGCCCCATTTAAAGCAATATTAACGAAAATTTTAAAGTAATCCAAAATCCAGGATTCCTTACAAATCACCCCCAAACTTGAATCATTTGTAGTTTTTGCCATTTCCGACATTCCCTAAAAAATTCAGAAAAATCGTTCTATAACTTTTTGAGTTATCTTGCTAACACACAGACAAACAGACAGACAAACAAACTCTGGCAAAAACATAATCTTCTTGGCAGAGGTAACAAAATATCTATAAGAATACAGGCTTGCGAGTAGCTGTCTTCGTATTTTAATAAAGGCAAAGAGTAGCCTGCGTTCATATTTCTAACAAATAGGCAAAACTTGTTTGATGCAAACCACGCCTGCGCTCAGACCCTATAAATAAGGTTTGAGTGTTCACCAAATCAGTTCGAACGATCAAGCTGTGTGTCACGAAAATCCCCTCAGTACTGTACCTGCTGTTGCTCAGAAACTTTCACAGTAGCGCGCAGCACACACCTGTACTCAGTGCATTGGTTAAGTCACTGGACTAAGGTGCAAAGCACAACTCAGACGAGGCATATGCTACGTGCAGGCACCTGGTTTAAAACACGTCTAGCACCTGTAGAAGTAACGACATGTGGCTTTGGCTGTGAAAATAGACTGTGGAAATAGACAGTTATAATAATGGTTCTGAAGTTATTAAGTGGAACAATAGTGAGCTGTCAAGTCTATCATATGCATTCAATTGTGCTATGTGTAGAGTATATAAGATTGATTGTCATTCTCTAAGTACTGTGTATTATTATACTGGACAGTCGGAAATTGTTAATGATGTTTGTAATAGTCACAAAATCTTTTTGCGTAGATGATTGCTTGTTAGCAATAGTATTGTAAAGTTGTTGGCTGATAGAAAATTGTAAAAACATTTAGGCTTATTTTTATTGTTCTGTCTGTCTCTGTTCTTTATTCTGTATGTTTTTGTGTCTGTCTGTCTCTGTCTGTTGTTACCAAACTATTCTTTGGTGAATAAAAATTGATATATAATAATGTGTCAGTGTTAATATGTTTTTTTGCGTTTGTCTCACACTACTGTTGTTGTAATTGTATCCTAATATTTAAGAATTTTGAGTGTTATAATAACAGTATTGTTTATTGGGTTTTAGGCCTATTATATTGTAGCAACGTGGTGAATTGGGCTTATAGGCCTACTATTTTGTGACAAATAGACAATGGCTTTGACTGTGAAAATAGACTGTGGAAATAGACAGTTATAATAATGTGCTGGAACATTTTCCGTTATGGATGCAGGAAATGTCAACGAATGCTTTGCGTTGCTGCTGCCTGTATAACCTGAATGTTGCTTGAGTCTGTTTCGTATTGTTCTGGTTCCGTAAAACGCCGCAAGAGGGTTGATTGTAATCTGATTGTTGGAAAGCGTGAAATTGTAAACTGAGTTGACAACAAATTCCTGCAGGATTACATAGCCGGGTTTTATTGTTTGAAATGCACCTTATTACTTAAACAGAGCACTTTATTTTGTTTAGCGTGACTATTTCTGGTTATTCATTTGCGCTATACTTTGTTTGCCGTTTTTTGTTGATGTGCACAAGATACGTTTATTCTACTTTGTGTTTAATTACCTAACACTTCACTAGTTAGGCGCTGCAACCTATTACTTACGCGCCGCGAAACGAATTTAATTTTATTGTTTTGTGACATTTGGGGGCTCGTCCAAAATATATAATTTTTAGCAGCGCCCATAAAATTTATCTAGTTTGAAGTTTGTATTAGACTTGCTATTTTATTTTGTGTATGATTGGTTGTACTGTTGCGGTATAGCTCCCTCGGGCTATACGATGTGCACATTATTTTGTATACTTGATAAACGTAAGTGTAACCGTTGGTATATGCGGGTATGTAGTGAACTTGCGGAACTTGATGTGCATTCGACAAAGCCACATGGTCGTGTTCTTGCTACAACGTTATAGCAAAAGTAGCAATTGGGATTTCCGTTAAGGTTGTTCGTATTCTCCTATCGTCGCTTATCCTTGATCCGATATAGATACCTACACATTGCACATAAACCGGTTATGTAATAGCAAATTACATAGTTTGTTTCTATCCCAGTATACAATTTATATAACCAGCAGGGGCGAATCCAAGAATTTGCGAAAGGGGGGGCGGTCCCTTCTTCCTCTTCCTCTTTTTTTTCTATTTTTTCCTTTTCTTCCCTCTTTCCCTTTCTTTCCTCTTCCCTTTCCCCTCCCTTTCCTTTTCCCTTCTCTTACCTTCTTTCCTTTTCTTTTCTTTCCTCTTTTCCTCTCTTCTTTTCCCCTTTCCTTACCCTTCTCCCCTTTTTTTCCTCTTCCCTTTCTTACCCTCTCCTTAGAAGTAGGTTTTCCTTAAACCAGTAGGGGTCTGGGAAGCGCTGTAAGCTTCCCCAGCGCGGTCCAAGGCGGAGCCCCGGCCGAAAACGAATTTGGTGCATTCTAAAGCTGTGAAAAAGCCACTGGTGGCAATCATTTTAAATATTTTAAGGAGCAAAGTTATAAAGTGTAGCCCGACGAAACTTTGACACTTGACGCGAATCTAGATTGGGGTGTTAACGCAAGTACAACTTTTGGGGAAACCGCCAATTTAAAATTTGGGAGGTAAAAAAACGTGCAAAATTTAGTACGTTTAACGACAACTTTCGAGTTTGACCGCAAATATATTTCACCTGGATAGAGATATTGACAAGCGGTAAACGTTATCAAATACAGTTAATTCCGCGTTGAATGAAGAAAATTTGGTAAACTTTAGTCCACTAACACCAGAGATTACGCAGTTAATGTTAATGTTTACCCACCCAAAACAATTCTTTTGAAAGGCTATATTTCGGCCCCTAAAAAGTGCTGCGCTCCCAAATTTTTATAAAAGCTAGAAAATGACAAAACCTCACTAACGCACCCCTCATCGAGGACGGGGGCCCACTTTACAGTTTTTTTGTAAAAACGGATAAAAAATTGGCTTAAAATGTAGCGTATTAACCGCGAGAACTTTGGAACCAGGGGATAGCTTTATTAAACTTTGTCACGTAACGTGTTGCTAGATGGGGGTGATAACGCGGGAGCAACTTTTGGGGGTCACTGACCCTTAAAATTTGGGAGGGCAACAAACTCCCAAAATTTAGTACGTTTTACGACAATTTTCGAGTTTGACTGCAAATATCTCTAGAACGAATAGAGTTATCGACAAGCGGTAAAAAGCGTTATCAAACGCACTTAATACTGCTTTCACCAAAAATATTAAGTGAACTTTGGTCCACTAACACCAGAGATTACGCGGCTAATGTTTACCTACCCTAAGTCAATAGTGCGCATTTTGCGTATGCTAATGCATTTGTGTGCGGGCCACGTGAATTTGCTACCGGAAGAATTTCACCCCTCTAAATTTCCCCCCCCAATCGGACTTAGGGCGCCGGGCGGACTCGCGTTGGGCTTTGCTCCAAATTTTTAGTTAAGTTCTGCATCATCTGCACTATCTGACGGAGATTTAAAATGACTTTGATCATGATTAAACTCGCAGGCTACATTATCAGTGTCCTCACAGTCACATCCGATTCCACAGCACCGTCATCATTAGTTTCCTGTTTTTTTCCTCGAAGTCGCTGATATCATCTGATTCCACAGCATCGTTATCACTGGCTTCAGCATGGCGATTGTTGTCGTTACTTCTTACCGTTTTTATATATCCACTGAGTTTGCAGTGTGTCTCTCAACAGCCTGTTCAAATTGTCTTTGGCGTTTAGAAGAGTACTTGAAAAATAATCCAACTGACTGTAAGACAAAGATCATATTCCGAAGTAGCGACAGACATATATTCTCAACAGGAAAAGACTCTTAACATTGGTAACTTTTGAGAAATTTAAAACGACCATTTCTGATAGTACAGTGACGGCGTCTGTGAGTCGCCCAAAGGGGGTGGGGCGGAGCCGGCTCGGCCCCCCTTGGATCCGCTACTGACCAGGGTAATCCACCAGTTGCGTACTCTAAGAGCAATACACTCTTACGTTAACCAACACGTTAACTTACCCACCATGTCTGTAAGTCGATATACTTACCGTTCGGTTGTATCACTCGCAATAAAATATCTTTGCGACACCACCATGTTCGTTCAACTTTTAGAAAAACTCATTAATCTTGGAAAAGAGTTGGGCTATGCAGGCTTGGAATTGCGAGAGTGGGTTACAGCTCAGGTCAAAATGGAGAAGAAAAAATCTGCTGACGCTTTTGAACGTAAAGAGAGAAGAATTTAGAGGGAGGAACAGAAAAATGAAGCAAAAGCAGAGCGAATAAACAGAAGAAAGCGAGAAGAGTTAGCCTTGGAACATGCTAAATTGGAACAAGCAGAGAAGTTGAAAATAATGGAGCTGGATCAGCAAAAGCAAGTGAGTTAAAGTTGGCTGAGAGAAAGCTTGACAATTGCAATGCAAAAGCTGCTAATGATTTCGACTCTGATGAAAGCCAAGGTAGTCATGCTAGTTTTAGCAGCCGTTGAGAAAGTAGAAGAAAGGCTGAACCGAAGTTGTTACATTTTGACAAACATAAAGACAATATAGACTCTTATTTGCGTCGCTTTAAGAGGTATGCCGCATTGCAAAATCGGGAAGCAAATGATTGGGCAATTTATCTTAGTGCTTTACTAAAGGAAAAAATTTTAAAAAAGAAAAAAGCTTTAAAAGTGTACAGTCGGTTGACAGAAACTGAAGCTCAAAGTCATACAACGTTGAAGGATGCGTTACTTCGTAAATATCAGTTAACAGTTGAAGGGTTTAAAAGACAGTTTTATGCAGTTAAACGAAAAAAAGATGAGACTGCTTCACAGTTTGTTTGCCGAATTAAAGGTTACTTAGATCGTTGGATACAACTTGCCAAAATTGAAAAGAAATTTGAAAGTTTAAGAGAGCTCATAATTAAAGAACAATATCTGTCCGTATGTGAGGAACATCTCGCTATTTATTTGAGGGAGCGTAATCCGAAAGAACTGACAGAAGTAGTTAAACTAGCAGACACTTACCTGGATGCTCGCTTACAACGTGAAGGAAAAGAAAAGAAAACTAAACCACAGTCAGTGACTAGTGAACAACTTACCGAGAAGTCAATACAAGAAACAAATAACAACACGAGATTAGAGGATATGAGTAGGCATGCTTGCTTCCATTGCCACCAGACTGGACATATGCGTAAACATTGTGCTTTGTATCGTCAGAAATCTAAGGGTTCAAGATCGACGGAGAAAATAGCTGCGTGTCAAGAAGTCCCACTAGCTAACAGTGAGACGTGTAGTCATGATCTACTGGTTCCAGAAACATTACAGTTCAGGTGTGGCTGTCAATTGCCATACGTCGGATGCTTGAGTGATAGTGCGTCCAAGGAACCAGCAGACTGTCGTTTGCCGACAGTAGTTGGCAAGGTGAATGGTCACATAGTATCTGTGCTTCGCGACACTGGGTGTACTACTGCAGTTGTCCGAGACGAGGTAGTAACCGAGGAACAGAGAACTGGACAGAGCAAGTGTTACCGGGTAATGGATGGTTCTATCGGCAGAGCTGAAGTGGCGCTGGTCGACGTGAAATCTCCAGTTTTCACTAAGAAGGTAGAATGCGTGTGCTTGAAATCGCCAACCTGTGATTTGGAGATTGGTAATATACCTGGAGCGTCATCAGGACCAACTCCAGAGGTAGTGGCAGTGACTACAAGAGCTCAGGCGAAAGCCAAAGATAAGCCTAAGAAACCGCTTATTGTTTTAGTACTAAAGAATCTGTTGACCTCCAGCGTTTCTAGCGTAAAAGTGCAGATCTGCAGAAGTATTTTAAGCTGGCTAATGCTCAAGAGTCCGTAAAGTCTGGTAAGGTAACCACTGTGCGGTATCAGGTCAGCAGAATGTTAAGCGTGTGTATAGTGTAGTACTCAACTTGTTGTATTATTTCGAAACAATAAAGACATAAAAACCACGAAAACTGCATTCAACGACAGTCAACAGCAGAGTCTAGACAATAATTACTCTGGCGCTGCCCAAGGCTCAGAGTGGGCGGGGCTTACACTGATTGACGTGCGCATGCACCAACCAAGCGCATATTAATTAACGTATCCAACAACTATCCCCTCCCCTTCAAGGAGCTTAAGGACCCCCAGCTGAAGTCCTGAGACAGACAGATAAACAGAAGTAATGCTATGATTCAAGGAAAGTCCACTCGGAACTTTTGAAAATTAAGGTAAACACAAAGCCAAAACAGAAAAATGTGATAAATTTTTAAGCTAGGACTATCCCTGAACCAATTAGCAAGTAGAAAGTAATCTACTAATACATTTGAACATGAGTAGCCTACATGCAATAAACAATGACAATATAGCAATCCAATTCACATTCAGACAACCATTTATTCCAAAACGTTTAATACCGCTAATCTAATCTACGATCTGTCTTGAATAACTAGGCCTAACTAGTAATATGTAATAAGTTGATATGCATTTAGAAAACATAAAATTTTGACGATAAAAATATATGTAGTAAATTTAAATTACTAAAAGTTAAATTTTGGAAAAGAGAGATCACCACTCACACTTAGTATATAATATCCATTCAAATCAAAATGTAAAGTTTGAGGCTTGACCGCCACTACAACTACTAGTAGACAGAGAATGTTCAAGGCCAAAAGCTAAATTGTTCGCAAGAGGCTTACATTTAATTAACTATTAAATTCAAATTAAAAACTTTTATGCCATAGTAATAAAATGCAACACAAATTTTAAAATTTTTACTGGGACTCAGTGCTACCACCAGTGGTCAGTACTGACTGCTTTCACAGTTCTGCTGTCTGTTGTCTGTTACAGGAAATTCGCAAGAAGACGAAGCTGTTTTGAACTGCACTTCTCTGAAGTAAGCTCACAGCTATCCATTGCTAATGACGTCCGGACTAAATACTGCAAATGTCCGTCTACTTCGGAAAGTTTACTTAGTGTCACCTCTGTTAGTTTTTACTGTCGGTTCCTGCACTTCTTTGCCAGCTAAGTGAAACAACGAAGACTAAAAATTTATTTCTTTCCCCTCCTACATACCGTCTTCAGCCGTATAGTAATTCTGCTTGTTCTGTTTGTTGCAGGTGCTGACGCTAAAGCCTCATAGAAGCTGATAACTGAACCAGTTACGACTGTTTGAGACTATCCGTCTGAAACTGGACTAACCTGAGCTTTGGCTTTTTATTGTGATTAAATAAAAATAAAAATAAAACCTTAATAAAATATCAACGGTTAATTCTTGCTGTAAAAAAATATTACGACTTCGCATTGAGAGCTCGCAGCGTTCCGCTGCCGACTACCATTTGGCATTACAACGGCTGAGAACTTCGCTTCCGAACGTGTGTGGAACAGTGAAACGACGATCACTGCTGCAGTGTCCAACGTCTGAAAACAAACGCGACAAACATAACAACAGGTGATCCGCCGGCACAACTTTGGTGGCCGGGCTGAACAGCACAAGTCAGCGCAGGTCGGCGGACGGCCGAAGAGTGTGACATCACAGACCACCAGTGAGGAGACCGCGGTGAACAGCACGACAACAGGCGGTCGCCGCTGCAGTGGGTAGACACGATGACGTCACCGCTGCCAACTCCAGTGCGCTACCAGTGTGTTGATACGCCACCGTGCACGAGACTTTTCATGCCTCCGCAGTTCTCACGACCCATCTCCGTCAGTGCACCGTACCATACACACGACACCGCCACAGCTTTGTAGTATCCATGGTGCCACGTACGTACAGGGGCGTAATTAAATTTAAAATATGGAAAAAAATAGGTTTGCCACAACTGGCAAAAATTTAGTTAAATCGGGCCATACCCGTTTTTTGATATAACGGAGTAAAAATAAAATAGGACATAGACTTAATAAACTGAAAAACCAAGAAGGCGGCGCGATACTCCAGCGCATGCTGTGTTGACGTTGTACTAGATTTTGTAAGTATTCCCCATTAGAAAAAAAACGAAGCAGATAGTAAATCAAATCCAACGATAACAATGATATATCACACTAGGCTAATCCAGCCTTGACTGGCTTTCATAATATAATATACCGTAATACTGACAATGACGCATTATTTAATTGTTGTAAATGGAAAACGAAACTGTTGATTGTATTTAATTGTTGTAAATGGAAAACGAAACTGTTGATTGTGTGTGTAATTTTTGTGTGTGTGATAAAGTTTGTGAATGGATTAAATCGACAAAACCATTATTTGAAATGTCTACAGATGACTGACGAAAAAGAAAAGACATCGCTAAAGAAGAATGTGGACGATCGACAAAGCAAATGCAATTGTAGAGCAACCCAAGCCAAAGGACAACGACCCAAGACTATTGAATTAAAAAGATCTATACAATACGGCTCCATGCTAGCACCGAGGGTTTGAGCTGTCAATAATCGACGTAGCAACGATTAATAACCAGACATATTGCACCGTGAATGAGCGCTAACCGAGCTGTCAATCACTCGCGCAGAACAAATCAATAACCAGCGACATCACTGCAAGACTGAAAACAGACAACCCGGCGCCGGCCGTGTGACGTCACACGTCACTAAACGATTAAACTGCGATGAGAGATCGGCGCCTTCCACGAAATGTCACGTACGAGTTTCCAAGAACTATATCGACCGACTGACGTCAGACACTCAATCAACCGATCAAAGGCGACCGACAACTGACAACTAGACAGACACCTGACGTCACGCCTCGCCGCGCCACAACAGCCACGGCACGCGCTAACTGAAAAGGAATAAAAATC
>Ga0209367_1000334_pt1 | contig 43326 bp, 17 predicted proteins | sample WorMetLIZISLAND2_FD_187412 | JGI IMG/M metagenome (GOLD analysis project Ga0209367, IMG submission 187412) | Marine gutless worms symbiont microbial communities from Max Planck institute for Marine Microbiology, Germany - Olavius geniculatus... ... | reverse complement strand
GGGCTCAACCGGGTACCGTCCATTACAAACTGTTGGGACGCCGAGTGAGGAGTAATGCGGCGCTGAATAAAATAATAATAATTCGCCGCAGCGTAATGAAACGCGTCGAACGAAAGCCGCTATCACGCGATCGGCAGTTCGATCGCTGCTAACGACTTATCACAGAAAAAAACGACTGATAAGAGAGCGCTGGCCGTTTCGTTGGTGACCAAAGCAGCCCAGCACTTCCGGTAGCCGGCTTCCACAGCGATAAGCAAACGTCGTCGTCGTCGTTTGTCGACGTCGTAAACGACGTAAACAACAACGCACGGCGACCTCGACGCACTGCGTCATGCGTGCGTGTCGACTAAAACAGTTCTATTAGACGTCGGCAGCGATGTAATGTGTTGCTGTTCCACTTCCGACAGCAAACGCCACTTCTTGTTAGTCGTTACTTACCTGCTTACTGTACAACTATATTTACACTAAATTTACTCTTCGTCAAGCTTACTTCGAATATCGGATCTGAATAAAAACAATAGCTGCAATAAGTCACATTACAATCCGTTACAGCCAATTCAAGCAGAACGTCGGTTATATTGATTTCAGGCCCTATTGTTATGTCTTCCCATTTGCGTTCAAAGTCCGAATTCCAAACATGTTTATTGTTTGGCGATTAGATGGCATGCAATCTCTTGACATCTCTGGGACTAGATAGATCGATAAATTCGGTGATCGTTCGCTGGATCGATCCGAAACGTTACGTTAACAGTTAACAGATTCGTGGGTTACGAACTTACGAAAGTAACGGGGGGAAAGAAGGTGCAACTTTTCGACAGAAGAAATTATGGGTGCTCAAAACTTCAATTTTGCTCGTAAATCTCTCCGAAATGGAAATTTTTGGAATATTTTTGGCCCTACTTCATTTTAACTGTTTTTGAAAAAAACATTTTCTTACTGGCTAACAGTTCGACTGAAACTAACCTTTCCGAACTGCTCGAAATACGATCTGACGTCTTCGATCGTCGTCGAAGCGCTTAGTCCGCCGACGAACATCTTTTTCGTCTTCGTAACCAACTGCGTACACAGCGAGCATCGTTGATAAAGCACATGCAACAATTCGACATAGATGATTATGATGAACGTTTACAACGTTTACAAAAATAATCTTTGTAAACGCGTTTATTATTTTGTCAACGTTTATCTCAATAAAAATCACATGAGCGAAACGAAGCAAAATTATGACAGCGACGAAGATAATTAGTAGACAGGACAACTCAACTTAGTTTTCACGTAGCTATAAGATTAAAGTGAGTGAATTCTGGGCACTTTTGTAAAACGGTTGTCACAGAACTGGAGTAAGACATTCTTTGACAATGAAAAAACTTCTCTTGGAATTTGGAATTATCCAAATAATAGGCCTAATATTCAAACTTACGCTCTGTGTACGTTTACTTTAAGTTTACAAACGTTTACAATCTTTTTCCTAATAAACGTGTTTATTAACGTTTATTATAATTTTTGACGTTTATCACATCTATGCACTTCGATAAAACAAAAAGGCGAAATTCACCACTGCAAAATGGTTAAGGGCTTTTTACCTCGCTTCAAAAATGAGGCGCAAACTGCAGTGCAATGCGAAGTCATTTACGCAAAATAAAATAAATGAAAAAAACCTAGAAACATTAGGTCAAGATTATAGGTTGCAACCGGGCTTCCTGTCTTCTATGTTGTACTGTTGTACTTCTTCTTGCGTGCTCTGCCCTAAGGCAGGTTTCATTGACGATTGCGCCACTCGAACCGGCTCTGTGCTCCTCTCTTCAGCTCCTCGTAACTGATCTTTTTGTCCTCTTGTAGATGCAGCATCTTCCTTCTTGGTTTTCCTCTTGCTCGTTTCCCTTCCATCTTCCCCTTTAGTTCAGTCTTCAGAAGACAGTCATGTCTTAAGATATGTCCTATCCAGTTTGCTTGGCGTTGCTTGATGACTTGCATCGGAGAACGTTGTTCTTGCACCAGACACAAGACTTCTTCATTTGACACATGTGCTGCGTTGTACTAGAGAAGTGTAAAGACATTAAGGCAAAAGGTTCAACTGGTACGGTTGTCCGCAACAGTTTGTGAAACAGTAAGCCACGTGGCATGACCTTAACTAATCTTCTTCAATTATACTTTGATTCGTGACGCTTATTTTATTTGCCAAGTTCGAGAAAATTAGCAGTTTATTACTTAATTATAAACTATAACGCTATCATACAGAAACGTCATTAGCTGGTATATTATCAATCGTATTATGGTAATTATACTTTATAGCATAGACCTGATTGTTTCGATCGCGATTTGCATATTTAATTTTGGCTCTTATAAGAGCATAACAAACATTCAATTAAAAAAAAACAATAAAAAACTACTTTTTGATATATATGTACCTTGGGCAATCCATTGTCATCTAAACAGGCAATCATGTCCTGCGGATGAACAAAACACACAGCACGACATGCAATTAACTAGTAGAACAAAACACTCGTATATTAGGCTATTACTACAATATCTATATAGTTATCAGACAAACATGCACTTTTTATTTTTACCGCAAACGGAGCAAGATTGTCACTAATGCTAGCGAAATTTAATTAATAAACAACACCATAAAAACTACAATAAAACACCATTTGCATACAGTAGCGCAGCCTGTATAGATATATTAAATGCACCAAAAGCCACTTCACCAATGTGTACTAAAATGGGTTTTCTTAGGAGGAAAGAATTGCATTTTTTCCAATTTGCCCTCTCTTTATAAAATTTTCGATTTGTCAACGAACAATAATAACACGAAGTGACAATTACAACAAGCTACGACCGCACTTAACCAAAATGGCGTTTATCCCCGATCGATCGTTGAATACCTTCAAAGATATCTCGTACTCACAAAAACGATAATATAGGCCTACTGTTTTCATATCACCTGTCCGTCCATTTCAACATTTCTATCATTTGTGCCGAAAAAGCGAAGTTCTGCAACAACAAAAAACTTGGTTGATTTCAGATAAACGTTTGAAAAATCGCAACCCTTTTTCTGCAAGCGTGAAGCGTCCGACCAACGAACAGAGAGAGACCGCAAAAGCACTAAAATCTTCATCTTGGAGCAATACAGCTACGAACACCGTGTCCTTGCTACAAAATTTGCTACCAGCGTCAAAGTTGATTTTATCTACTAAGCATTCTCTCTTCTTGTTTGATGGATTGCTAGTTATAGACTATCGAGCCATCATTAAACGAAACACCGGTCGTCTGTCAGCCTACACGTAGCCTACATGTTTGTCTGATGTATTCACTAAAATGTTTAGATTTCGCAGTGCAGCACTTTGGGCATTTCTGGGATCCAAGAACGGTTTTTGCGGAATTTCTTAGCCTAGTAGCCTACAAGTAATCAAAATTTTTCAACATTACCGCCCTTCACTCCAACGATGCTGATCGATAAACGTAACCATGATTGGACAAATATCAATACGTAAATCATGTTGTGTTCTATATTTTTACGCGCCACCTTGCCAATAAAGTCTGAACATATATTTTCAGACTTTCAGTCTTTACAGGAATGTTTGAGATGCCCGCAGCGGCGCGCTGGCAGTACGTAAAGTTCAAAGCCAGCCTCGGAATGATAACAACAAATCCGCCGATGATCCGCCGATCCAGTCTGCGCGCCGCCGCCTAGCCGATGATCGATCGTCCGCAACGATATAAATAGAAGAAGGGCCGAAGCCGGACGCGGCCGAACCGGGCGGAGCCGGGCCGTAGCACGGTTTGTCTGTGCAGAATGATTTATTCCCAGGAAATGTCGGCGGCGAACGATAGGAGGTGGGCGTACGCAAACTCTGATCCACTAACTAACAAACGATTCGCTGACGACTTCGTGTCTAAAACGAAATTCGATTCCGGCTTGGCGAGTGTCGAGAATTTCCGCTACTCTTCAAATCAGCCACAAAATAAAACTCGCTCTAAGCGTCCTTACGGAAAAATCCGTCCCACTCTGCAGGTTTGAGATCTACCAGGGTATGGTAGCTTCCATACGACTATTTTCTAGTTTTAATACTGATTTTAGTCTATCGTTTTGAAAATTGAAAATTTCTATTAATCGCCACTGCATTAGTAGGTCAACAGTCATTAGTATAAACAGAAATCGAAAAATATATACAATAACAAAAATACATAAAACAAATATCTTTCGGTCAAATGTAAAAATTTTAAAGTGAAAGCGCGTATGTTCACGGGAAAAAAACAGTTACGACTGTTGTATGGGTAAGCGTGGTTTTCGTAGGACACAAATCTTGACTAAGATTATTATCAAGCTAAAAGCATATTATAACAAAAACGGATATCCTGCAAACCTGCTGTGCTTAGCTTAAATTACACGACAGTATAGAATAACAGCTCACTCGCAGTGTCTCTCTATATAATCGTTGTACGACTTTGTGGCTAACAGTTTCGGACGCGCATCCGACGTCGGCTGGTTAACCAGAATTGCGGATCGTCGGTGGACTGAGATCCGCAAACCGCTACACGGAAGACGCGAACAAACGACGGCAGAGATAAGCTGCGTGATTGAGGAGAAAGCGAGCGCGCAGCAGTGAAATTTGGACGAAAGAGTCGCCTCCGCGCCGGTGTCACACTAAAATGTTTCCCCATTAAAAATCCCCCCGGCGAGAGATAATTACGAAATTGATGTCTTCGTCGGCCTCATAAAAAGTCTCCGTCCCGCCCGGGCGACCGCCGGGCGGGGCGGATTTTTACCGGTAAATTGTCGACCGTGGGAGACTTATCTGAAAGGCAATTATATAATGGGGCACCGGCTCAAACTATCCGTCGTAGCGACTTAGCGAGAGACAAATTTAATGGCGCACAACGAGCGCGTTACGTAGCCAACAAATACAATGAAAGAAACGCCGGAGACATTTTATCGTTCTTAATCTTGCACTCGCGGGTTTCACTTCTCCTTCTTGTAAGGTCACTTTTTGTTAGTAATTAATATATACATCTTCATTCACCATTATTAAAATAGTACCATGCAATTAAAAAAACTTAACTAAACTTAACTAATAAAAATAGCAATCGAAATGTCAGTAAACATACCCACATTGGTCTAAACTATTGCTTATAAGCAATGTTCGATAATTTTGACAACTGTTTAGCAGTTCGTGTCAGAATGATTTTGCCTAGTAGTCTAAACTCGAAATACATTCGACATTCGTTGATAATATTCATGTTTTATATCCGAAATAATTTTTATCAGAAGGCGAATCACGGTAAAGTTTAGTGATCCAAACCGTATACCAGACTGCCAGTAGAGGAAAACATTTACTATTTATCAGGCGCAAAAATACATCCTCAGATGCCAATCTTAATGGACTAAGTAACTGATTGCTAAACTCGGTTTTGCCAGTAGTTTGCCAAGCACTGCAGCACATTATGAATCAATATCTTAAAATCCCGAACTTTTGTTTCATTCCGTACGGTTTTAATATAAGAGATATAAATGTCACCTATATGTAGGCCTAATAAGTAAATTATAAGCTTAGCGTTTTTGGTTTGGACGTTCAAAAAAGACGACAGCGAGAAGAAAAACTCGACTATGGTTTTAGGCCGTATACGGGCACCATAAACACTCCTTTTTGTGTTTTGTGTTTCTGTAAAAGTTAAACTTTCTGCTTATTGTAAAGTTTAAACTTACCGTTCCATTATTATGTGTTTGTGTGCATTCTGCCTGAGAAGGCCGTCTCCGAAATGACCTATACTGTGTCGGGTGGTACGTTAAACCCTACTCACTCACTCACTCATTTCTTTCGCCCGAGACCTAGTAGGGAGATGGGGCAAGACCCCATTTAAAAGGCGCCTTAAGCGAAAGCTTTTAGCAACAGTACAGTACATTGCCAATTGCAGAGAAAAAAAACAAACAAAACAAAAATAAATTAAAGACTGACTGACTGACTGACAAACTGTGATATTCTACTTAACAGGATTTAGTGCAATTTCTAGCCAGGCGGTCAATTTTTTTCTACAACAGGCCTATTAAGGCTGCATTCTTTTATGTCTCCTTGCACTTACGCTGTGAAACGAATTGTTTCAAACGATGGCACCAACCGACGTCGTAAATGTAAAAAGGCCGAAACAGAAAGTTGCCATTCTCCGACGGACTGCAGGTGCAAATTTACGACGTCCTTGCAGGTGCTCAAAATTTCAATTTTTTCCATAAATTTCCGTAAAATGAAGGATTTCCAGCCCCGAATTTTGTAATTTTGTTTAAAAAAGTTTCCGACACGTTAAATTTTAGGAAGCAACTGCGCCCCCGTCTCTCTGCCAGAACGTTAGTGCTGCCTGACGGCAACAAATGAATGAGGAATTAGCGGCTGTAGCGCTCGCTCCTCCTGCGCACGCTTCAGTAGCGTCGCCATGCTGCTGCCGTACAACGCTATATCGCCGGTATTCAGCAGTCTGCAGCAGCAGCAGCAGCTAATTCGGCGTCGCAAGCAAGCCGACAATTTGGCGCCGTTGAAATGATGTCCAGTCAGTAGGCCTACAAGACGCATGCATCGCACTCTGTCGATGTCCACGATGCGCGGTTTTAACATTGGCTCAACGATTATGGACGATACCTTCGTGAAATACCGCGGTCATGTTATAACCTTTTATGTCAGTAAGTAGTAAGTAAAGGCGCGTAGAAGGGATTAGTTACGTCAACTGAGCTTTAATTGATCTTGGACATTCTTCGAATCGCAGAAGTGAACGGCTACAGGAAACCAATGCTACCTAAATCCTAAATCTACTAAATTTATTCAGCCGCTTAAAACATGTCTTGCATTTTCATGTCCGTCATTTTTGCGCTCCCTACCGCACAGTAACGCTGCTCGCTCATTGGTCAGCTCACTTCAGTTCAGTTATGCCCCGTTTACACGATCGAGCAAACATCGAGCTGGCTCGTCCAGCTAACATATAACCAGCTGGTCGAGCCAGCTCGTCGAGCCAGCTTGGTCGTGTAAACGGGGCATTACGTCGCTCTGTATACGCGCCTTAAGTAGGTAGTTTACATAGGCCTAACGTGTGCACAAGTTTGATATCCGGTGAAGCGGTTTCTCGGTCATTTAATACCTGCTACGTGTTCGTAACTAGCGAAATAGCTACTGCATTCCTTCGCTTTCTGCGATGCCATTGCGTGTATTTTATCGTTATTTTACGCGCGGTATTAACCCATATACCTAGTTTTGTACCAGGAGCGAATCTCGGAATGTCATCTGTCCGCATGCGGCAAAATGTCGATGCTGCTGCTGTTGCTGTAATCTAGGGCGACGTGACAGGTTGGGATATCCTCGTTTCCTGGCTTTGACGTTTCGGGGCAACATCACAAACACAGCCGGCGAAAGAAGTTAAATGTCTCCGTGTGGGCGCCACCGTCATATCGCAAAATATCGCAATAACCCCAGCCTACTAAACAAGTCCACAGAAATATCTGGCTAGCTATGTCAATGCTTTTCCAGATTTGCCGCTGCACTGCGGCCTGGTGGTGGTTTATCCAACGGACTCAACGGCCAAAGACAGGGAGATGAGAACCCTGCCTATGATTCAAAGGGACATGGCACGGTTCTTGGCCAACAGTTAGGTCAAGTCTTGGTTATAATGTGTCGTCCAGTCTGTCGTCTAACTGTAACCCAGGTATTGCGATAAACCGTACGTCGTAAGAGGTCGGCCATGGCATTGTTGGATAAGGCGATAATGAGTTCCTATAGGCTGTCAACAGTAAACATGTCTCTTATCTGCAGCGGTATGGCCGTAATTTTATATGCAAAGTTAACGCCTGGAACCATTATGTACGTGCGCTGAGTTGACGTAACATATCGTAGCGTTCATCGTAACGTTTGATATAGCAGCGTCACCATATCATGCATGGGATTGTAGTTACTCTGCGAAGTCGTTTTCGATCCACCGTAGCGACAGCTGGGTTTTTATTTCTGTTGACGAAGGCCCAAGCTGTCGCGGGCGCTGGTGGAGAGATGCTTGCGCGACAAATTGGCAATTGTCGCTGAGCGATGACGCAGCAGTTCCGCACAACCGGAACCGGAAACATTTGCTATCCCAGCAGCGCACCGCCGGTCTGTTCGGTAATAACAGCCAGCAGCGGGCGGGAATTTCCATTAATTAAACGAATACCGCAGGACGGGACCGGTGACCTCGGGCGGGTCTATAACTATGGGTGTAGGGCATTCTCCCCAGAAATGTTCCCCCGGACGTTTCCCCCTCCCTATAGCCTACTGTTACAAGAGAATCGAGCGTTAAATATTGGCATAATTTCTACTACCAAAGTACTAAAAGAATGGAGCGAACATCGAATATCCTACACCTATTCCTGTATCATCATCTTAAGCACTCGAAAAACGGGGGAAATGTCCGAGGGGGAAACGTCAGCGGTTGACAGGCCCGCGGGGAGAAAAAAATGTCCATCTCCCATAACTACAGCGATGACAGGCGACATCAATCTGCTGCGAAACCGCCGTATATAATACACAATGATCGATAAACGAACTCGACGATGCGATTTGACTGTGACATATAGTTATATATGCTGTATAGTTCTAACATTTTTCCATCTCCTACGGGTCTCACCGAACCCCAGTTGGAGCTTGGACATCTCACCACTCAGATCCCCAAAATATGGGGACCGTTTCGGCAAAGACAGAAAAAAAGCAAAAAAAAACAGAAAAAACAAGTGAGGAACACCTCCTGCTCCTAGTCCCCACGCTATAAGCAAAATTTTCTATATTTTTGGTTCATAGTTGGCTGAGTATCGTTCAATCAATCAATCTTTATTTACCCGTCACAACAGTATATAAGCATACGTCAGAAAAAATTCAACACCATGTCGCCCGTGGGAAGGACAGTAAGGAAACATTGAACCTGTTCTTACAACTGCCCGTAGAAACCAACGCTGCAAAGCAGTGAGAGAGAGAGGGGGGGGGAGAGTATTTATTTGCCAAAAACACAAATACAATGTTGTCATACAATACTAGACAATGTAGGCGGGCTACCAAAAAAGCAATCGCTCATCAACGCTGGCCGCCCATAGTAACTATAAATAATCAGTGATACAATATCCAAAGATAAAAAAAGAAAAAAGAAAGAAAAAAATAAAAGTGCAAATATCAGTTACAAACAATATGATTATAACGAATTGCAAAAACCAGCCTGAACATAACAGTGTATAACTTCAACACAAAGACATACCATTGTAAAATAATTCCTTCAATTTATTCTTAAATGTAGTTATATTCTGTACATATTTGATATCTTCAGACAATTGATTCCACAAATTACAACCTTTAAAAGTTGTTGCCCTAGACCCGTAACAAAGATTAACAGTTGATAAATGCAAATTGTTTTTATTTCTTGTGTCATAATCATGAATTTTAAAGTTTTCAGTAAAATAATTATGATAAATCTTAAGCTAATAAGATAATTCTGCGACATAATCTACGCAATTTATGCATAAAATACCGACGTCTTTTTCTTGCGGCAACGACACGAAAAAAGCACACAAAACATCCCTTTTGAGCATGAAAAACAAGAATGGAGAAGAAAAGCAAGCAAAGAAATCGAAAAAGGAACACCTCTGCTTTAAGCCTACTAGACACTATAAACAAAATTCTGCGAAAAATCCTCGGTTAAAAGCCACAAGAAGCTTCAGTCTTGAGAATAGTACGCGGACAACAGCACGTTGAGACGACGTGTCGTTGGTATTTGGTGACTGACCGGACGCGATGGATTTCTACTGCACATACTATAGCATGCTATTATATAGGAATCCATGCGAGGACTGAGGACGACTGTCGCAGTGTGGGCGAAGGCGGGAGATAACATGGATCACCCAGCCAGCCACCAGTCCTTCCTTCAGCAGTGGCGCGTCACCGGGGAATGAACGCTAGTGACAGTGTTTGAGCGAGCGAATGATCTGCGATAGAGAACAGACTACGGAGTACAGACAATTGCGAGCGCACAACCGCACAGATACCATCAAACGTCGCCCCTGCATGTCTTCGGGGATTTCGCGGCGATCCTAGCGTTGTAATTGTTCAGGGTGAAGCAAGCACGCAAGCGAGTAAGTAAGTAACCGAAAAAAATTATTGTGTCTGTAGCAACTAGCGTTACAGTCACAGACAGTTTGAGATAGGCCTACTAGATGTGGAACAGAAGAGTTTTCAGACGAAACCGGAAGGTGCATAACGGAGGTGACGTGTTCAGAAAGCCTGTTAATAAATACGTTAAAGATCGATTTGTGTACTGCATCGTATCGCCAAAAAACGTTACGCGTTCAAGGTGATTCAAGGTTATTGAATAAAAAAATGGAAAACCTAGTAAAAATTTCGAACATATATAAAAAGCTGTGTAAATTTCTGCGGCTTCTTTCACGCGTAATGATAATTTAAATCACCAAGGCGCGCACAGAGTAAAGCAAATTAACTGCACTGAACTGACATGGTTTAGTTTTTGACGAAATGACAAATGGGCAAATAGTACTGCATTACAGTAGGTACCGTACAACGGCGTACGTGACTACGCACACAAACGCATGAGCCAATGACCAAAGGTCTCGCCATGCTCACCCATTTATCGCCAATTTGTCAGTTCGTCACAAACTAAACCGCGTCAGTTAAGTTGTGTTCTGTTACGTCGCTCTGAACGCGCCTTTATGAAAGTGGCTCAGTTTAATGCTGTTTAATACCCCGTTTACACGATCGATCAAACATCGAGCTAGCTCGACGAGCTATAATAATAAGCATGCTAATTAGAAGGGCGGGCGGGTTGTAACTGGAAGGCTTATATATAACACGTGATCATCTGTGGGCTAAGCCTAGGCCTAAATTTGAGCCAGGGGCCGGAGTGCAGGCCTGCTTGATGTTTCTCGATGCTTGCTGGATGTCTGCTCGACGTTTGCTCGATCGTGTAACCGGTTATAACTGGCATCGCGGTAATTCCAGACTCGGTGATTTTTTGGCATTGCCCTTCACTACAGGGCGGTTGCAACATCCGTATTATGGCCATGCATTTCCCGTTGAGCCGGGGCTATAACGCGACCTCTGTGACGCCTGCATATACGACGACTCGCGATCGAACTCGTGACGAATAAATTCGGATTATCGACCCATCACTATCAGTCGTGTACGTCTAGTTTGACGACCAAAGCACCCAACTCCCAGCGTACACTATCGACCGATCACACAGAGCATACAGATATTGGATTCAGGACCGTCAGTTTGTATCATGCTTCCGTCACACAGGAGATCCCTTTGCTCAAGCAAATAACGTGAAATAACCCGTCAAAACCATGCGTTATCGGCGTAAACTCCCACAGTAAATTAGGACCTAACTAAATTTAAAATTATTATTTCAAACGTTATACATAAAAACGTTTTGTTTCATATAGAGCTTCTTTTCGCTTATCTTCGATCGCATGTGTTTTTCTCAGCGTTCTGTTGTCAACGTAGACTTAACTAGTTTTCTAATAGAGTGTTTTGATTTATGTAGGCCTAGATTCAATGGCAGATGTCAATGTTCTTGTTAAGCGCTTTGCTGTCCGCATCACCGGTTTATATCTTTGTAACTGTTACTTCCATCTGCTGAGCAAATAAATGATTTTATTTGATTTCATTCGAAATACCGGTAATCGCAACAGAGCTGGCAGAAGACAGACAGTTCTGACCGCAAGGCTGCCTGCGGCTGACCACAATGTATAGACGTTGACGATGATTTAATTCAAACCGTCATCTTGTGGTGGCGCGTAATTAATTGCGCCAATTATTTTCCATCTCTTGTTGCCGTCCCGCGCGAGCGCACGCAAATTGCGCCGGACACGCAATCGTTGCAATGCCGGCGCAATTGGCGAAAACTGATCAATTATTAACGGTTGGACTAAAGGGCTAGCGAGACCGTTCGTTTGGTATTGATTAGGTAATATTAGCCTGACAGACAGGCGGCTCGCTAGCATCGCCGTTCTGATGGTTCCAATCGCGCACGCGAGACGAATTATTGGTGTTTTATTTCGATCACTGACTAAGACGCATTGGTACTCTAAAAGGTATAGCTCATCATGGGAAACCCATTTCAGAGATACGGAGCGTCACCTGCCATATTGAATCGCGCAGTGTTAACTGCCACCCTACATGTGGTCTGCACACAGTCTTTGCACTGAAAAATGTCGGCGGATTAAAACGAGCTTGGAATGGTAAGTGCTTTACATAATACCGCGAGAGAGGGCTTAATAATAATAATAATAACACTAATTTTTATTGCGCTAGTCGTCAAGACAAACACTGCAAAAGATCATCTGATACACCTAGTCACCTACCATCAAATGTATTATAGGTCTCCCCTCAAAAACTTCATCATAAAACTTTGTGGTATTTAGTTAAGGCACAGAGACGGTAAGCAGGCAAACCAAAAAAAAATTTAAAAAGTGAAAAAATAAAAGAGAAGGGTGGTGAAGAAAAAGGAAATAGAGCTATAGGTTTGAATCGCCTTTGAGAAATCCTGTGTGCTAAATGCAGCCGAGTAAAATAATTATAACTGGTTTGAAATATTAAGACTTTCTACACCAAAACGTTCCACGCTGGGCCCTTCCGTCGGTATATCAGTGCTTCGGGGCGGGATATTCAACGCAGAGTCGACAGGCCTGCGAGTGGCGCGGTCGGCGACACGCTTATATGAAGCTGCTAGGAATGTAATGGCGTTATCGACCAGCCCAGCCGCCACACCGGCCCAGGCATACACACAACGCATTGCAATCACTGGCCACTCGGAACGCCATTTAAATCAATCGATTTCCTCATCGCACACCACACCAGCGGTCCCGCACACAGGCGTCGGTTGTTCTGACCCTTTCTGCACACAGTCATAATATGATCGTAGTAATCGTACGTCCGTCTGTCACCGTCGGTTCTGTAGCTATGGCCCTCAACGGCGTCGAACGCCCGCGCTTATTTCGTGGCGTACTTAGTCCCCTGGCCCCCCATCTCTCAGTATAGTGTCTGGAGTGTTATAAGTGCTTATTATTTCGCTCCATTCGAGCGTGACGACTGATAGCGTCTCACGTTTGTTTATCACGTATGCGTCCAGGCAGAACACGCAGTCGATCAGGGCCATGAAATAAGTACATTTCAACACGATCTTCAGTGTAGTATGCCTCGTTAAACCACACTTATCCTGCACTGGTACTTTTGACTCAGTTTTCGGCTGCTGTCGTGACATCATAAAGCAAACGACGATGTAGCCTAGGCAATCTAAGCGTGGTTTAATTACGATACCACAGTGTCTGGAGTGGTATAAGCTCGGACTGCGTCCTCGCTTAACCACTCTAGCAGTGCGGTATCTAGTAATTACACTGCATACTGTGTTAAAACCTATTATACTTATTTTACGCAGGCGCTCTAAAAGCCGAATGAACTCAACTAATATTCCAATGGCTTAAACAAGGCTAGGAACAAGGGGGCCCACTCCTTCTCCCCAATCCTCCAAACAAAACAGTAGCATACGTTTAAACTATAGATTACTATATTTGCTAATTTGATCCGTTTATTCTTGGGAAAATATTTATAACTGTTGCTACCAAATCTCATCTTTTAATGCTAAAATGCACCAAATTCGATTGCGACTAGGGCTCCGCTCCAGACGCCGCTGGCGGAGCTCGCAGCGCTCCTCCAGAACCCCTAGCTGTATTTTAGGGAGTCCTACTTCTAAGGAAAAAAAGGAGAGGGGAAGAGAAAAGACAGGGAAAGGGAGGTGAGAGGATAAATGGGGGAAAACGGAGGGGATGGATAAAAAGAGGAAGAAAAGGAGGTGACGAATTAAAATTTCTGGCTATGCCATTGTAATATTCCAGTTAATTTGCGTTTCACGGACTGCACGAAGCGAACGAACTGGCAGTGATTATTCAGCTCATTCTATTTTTTTTGCTCTGTACATATCGGTACTGTCTTCTATAAAGAGATGAATTGCCGCTAACACACAGGTGCAGTCAATTATGACCGTCGTGGAATAAATGTCGGTATACAACTCCCTAGAGTGTATAAGTTTGTTTAACACTCCAGACCGTGGTTTAGCCTATACTTATTTCCTTGTTATGCGGCCGTCCTATAGGCCGTATTACCCGTCTTGCCTGTCCGTTTGTCCGTCTGTCTGTTTGTCTCGTATATGAGCTTCTAACTCGAAGACAAAAAAACTCGAGATAAAACAAAATTGGTGCGAACGTTTCCTATGTCAAAGGTAACGGGTGTGCCAATTTTCAGTCTAAAAAGTCAACAGTCGGAGTCACGAACGCCAACTATCTTAAGAAATGTATGTTTATCTCGTGGCACAATCGTGGGCGGATGCACATACACACTACGAAAATTCGCTGCTGGGATTTCCGTTTGTGGCTATTATATGCCTGACGCGTAGAGAATTCGCGGAGGGTCGCATATTATGTCGGTACTCGGTGTCGACATTTTGTCCTATTAATAACGGGATCGACTTACTCTCTTTCAGCGACTGTTCAGTTAATCAGCTTCGCAGGGAGACTATAGGCTTTTTGTGCCGGTCTGTAGCCTATGCCTGTGCATAAGATCTCAAAAATTCAAGAACTGATTTCAAGAGGAATGCGCATGCGATGAAAACAAATCGATTAGCTTTGGAAAAAAAAGGAATTCTTTCGTAAATGTCGGATCACTCTTTAAGGATTCTTTTAGCAGATAGGGCGTAAACTGGCATTTTTGTAGCGTATACTTAGTATTCTTATGACCAAAGCCAAGGTTACTAAGTAACTAATTAATTAATTAAAGTAAATATGTCAATTTTTATACCGCGCATCAAAATCCAGCTTAACCACGAAAATGCTCAAACACAGTTTCAATGTTTCAGAGTACAGTGTAGTTGCGCCGAGATTAGAATGACTATAAGCCAAGGCGTCGAGGCCACGAACGATTTTTTTTGTTTTCAAAATGTGCTTGGAATCAGGGAGAGTCCTCAAGGACCCTATTTCTGTTTCCGACACAATCGAAGTGAAATCTGGGCGTGAAAGAAATCGGCATCAAGCGACTTCAATGCACGCCGTCAGCCTCGCTATGTCCAGCAATCGATAGCACTGACTCGTCCTCTGGCTTTCTCTCCAAGCTTCAATCCGTGTACCCATCCACCCATCGTGTAATAGTGCGGGGACGCTGGTTTTGACGCCAAGGACTATTGGAATTCCTTGCGGGCGCCCAGCAAATTTTAACAAGGGTTGCAAAGCAGCAGCCCATCTAGCCTCATCATCATCACATAAACACATAGCCTATTTATAGTGCGCTGGTACCCCGCAGGCAAAACCAGGCCGTTGCGCAGTATCAAAATCAGAACTATAGACGCAAAAAACTGTATTATAAAAATGTGTTTTAAGATTTTTCTGAAAAGATGTAAAGTGTCGGTGATAAATCTACATGTCAGTTCATCAGGGTATATCAGTGCCTCCGAAGTCGTTCTACTGGCCCTAGAAAGGCTGCATTATTATCCGGTCGTCCTAATAGGCCGCATTATGCGTCCTGCCCGTCCGTTCGTCTGTCTGTCTGTCCCGTATAGTAGGCGTGCTCCTGATTCGAAAATAACAAGGCGTAAATCACGCAAAATACGCTTATCGTATTATTATCGTTTCCGGTCGTTTCGGTTTGTCATTATCGTGATTCTGACGTACGACTTTTTAAACTGAAAACTGGCGCACCCGTTTCGATATCGTTGACGGTTTACGCCGGTACCCAAACTGTCGCGATGAAAGCGATCGAAATCCCCAGTACGTCAGTTTGAGCGTAGTCAAGGCTTGGCCGATCGGTGAAGATGACAGAATCGTAGGACGAACAGACAGACGAACGGACGGACGGACGGACGTCGCTTCTTCGACTATAACAGGACCGACTGACTTGCTCGTCTGTTAGTTCGTTGACCAGCTGGCGTCACGCGATCGATCGTTCCAGAACACGGCGACATTTCGGGACAAGCTTTGGTGGATGGAATGCGCTGCGGTGGGTATATGCAGACTGGTCGAAGAATGAAGTCAAGTAAGTAAGCAGACGTAAATTTATATGCAGTAGTCTACATTCCGGTACAAAATGCGTTGAAAGTGCACACAAAAGTAGTGAATGCAATGTTAGATCTTAGTTCTTACGTTCACTTTCATAGCTCGCCAAGTTTTATGCCATCACAGGACAAGTTGATGGCTTCACTTGAGTTTAAGTAAATTATGTAACTGAACTTTTAGAACGTGCAGTGACTGCAGTGCGAGATGCCCACCAAATCACGGTGTCAGTGGTAACGCGTTGTTAGCTATCGCGGTATCCCTGTACTTAATTCCACATAGCGCAAAGCTAAGCCGCATGTACGCAGCTAAAATAACTAGAAAACTCAGCCTGGCCATCCTTGCGTGGATAGATAAAACGCGTAGAGCAAAGACGTACACCGCGAGTTATCCCGCATCCATGGTCTCGCAGTGTAAGCTGGTGTATGGCTGGGGGCTAAATAACCGCGAAGATCAGCGCCGCCCGTTGCGTTGGCGTGTCCTTTTCCTGTCCAAGACAATAACTTACTTCACCAACGAAGTCACTTAGAGCAACGTTGCAGTTCATTAGGGCCATTCAACGTCCTCATTCGCAGTGACCTGGGATGACCCAAAAGCCCATCTGAAGTCATTTATCTTTTATCTTTGCGCCAGATGCTCCAGCCAACGGCCACAACTATATAAAGTCGCCTGCAACAAGTTCATGGCACACAGTAACCAATGGGATATCGTCGTCTTGGCGATTTTCATGCACGAAGGCTAAATTTAGATCGGCTGGAATCCTTATAAACTCAAGCATGTTGGTATCTTACTCGATATTCCGAAAGCTAAGACTGACGACCTTGAGTGACCTTGAACAGTGTCACAAAAACCATATACCGAGAAAACACTGATGCTCGAAATTTCAATTTTGCCTCTTAATTCCTGATAAACTTGAACATTTTCAGGCCCGAATTTTGTATTCTTCAAGAAAAATTTTCCGACAAGTTAAAATTTAGGGATGGACGACGTGAGCTAATATAGCAAGCGCGACAGGAAGTTGCACTTTTCTGTCAAACACTAACAGTTTCCGACAGAGGAGATTATGGGTGTTCAAAAATTTTAACTGTGCCCTTGAATTTTCTTCAAATAAGGGTTGGCACCCACCAAATTTCGCACTTTTCGACACAAGTGTTCCGAAAAAAATTTAAATTATCCAACAGTTTTTCGACAGCCTAAAATTTATGCTGATTGCATCTGTACGTTAAGACGCGAACACAGCGACGTAACTGGACTGAACTGAACTGACACGGTTTTGTTTTTGACGAACTGACCAATGGGCAAGCAGGGCGAGCTTATTGGTCATTGGTTGACGCGTACGTGAGCTTAGTCACGTAAACCACAGTAGTGAGGGATCCAGAAGTTTGGAATAAGAAGAAAGGGCGGAAAGGCAGAGGCTGGAGTCCCCCTTTTAAAAAATAGTAAAATTTTGTGCAAAAGTAATGCATTTTTGTGCAAAATATTCATATGTTTTCAAATGCATCCGGTCAATATAGGGAGCGCCCCCCCTCTTAAATCTGCCACTAGGCCACCGACGCCGTTAGACAGTGCCTTCTGTAATGTCCTTTGGTCAGCTTGTCAAAGACTAAACCATATCAGTTCAGTTCAGTTCAGTTACGTCGCTGCGTACGCGCCTTTAGTCAGTGCCCAAATCGTCACACGGCGTGTCGATCAGTCGCCGTCAACACACGTACAGTACGGTACGGCAGCAACGTGGGTAGCTATTGGCAATATTTACTGACCAGAATGACGTGTCAACCCGCGCTCAATCCATCAATACAACGTTCCTTCCTTCTTTCATTCGTTCCTGTCGTTCCCGTTCTTTCTCTTTCTCTCCTCGCGTTCTTCGCCTCTTTACAAACGTTAATCTAACTGCGCGCGTTTAGGTTGCTCCTCGCTTCGATCTCGTCGAAAAAACGTGTGCTGTTAATAAAAAAACCACGTCCACTTCCTGCGGGTCGTCTAACCTTTAACATTCTACCCCATCCTTCACGTTTACAGACATCGCAGATTTTTTGTTCTATCCAGCACATTTTCGTTTGACACCCGCCCACATTTTCTCCCACTGGAATAGTTTTCCGACTGCGCTACTGATGCGGCAGACAAAAACTAAAATTAAATCGCATCTAATGCAATCAAAACTCAAAACTGTGTTTCAGTTTCATCTAACAAGTAGAGGCTGCTTAACTGAAAGTCAAACGTACAGACCACTCTATTGCAACAGAATGTTAAATTCGCCATTATAGCTTTACGCTTGTTAACGAAAAACCACTACAAACAGACTAAGCTATTTGTTAGACGCCAGACGCGACTAATATACACATAAATGACACAAGAACTAAATTCAACCGACCTTCGTTTGGCCGTCGATAAGCTTTGGTCGTGGGAACGACTTTTTCGGATCAACCTGCAAACAATTAGGGGCCTAATGTAAATTAATGTGAATCAGTTACAGCAATCAGAATCTGTGATTCCTTTCGACTGTAGCTGACTTTACAAACATTTAAATTACTAATATTAATACACTAGATATCGGCGCATTGAAGGTTAATTTTAACGATATGTGCTATATAAATTCACATTTTACTTACTTACTTACTTATTTCAGTGTACCAGTACAAAGCCTCCAGCAAGCAAAAGAATAACATTAGTGTAAAACTGATGCGACCAAAACGACGCTTATATGACGGTGAAAATGCTGCAAGCGAATGCAGCTTCTTCGTTGCAAAGCAACGCGGGAAAATGCAGTCTCATTCCGTACGATGTCGTCATCATACTAATTTTACGCGCGAAAGCAGCTACAGCTGTCAGCTCGTCTTAGCCATCGCAATTTTGTCTGTCCGTCTGTCACACGGGTGGATTAGTCAAAAACGGTACAAGCCAAGATCACCAAATCTTCACCGTCGGCTGCCTGGAAGACTAGTTTCAGAAACCGTAAAGATTTCCCATAAATTCGAAGGGGGTCACCCCGAACGAGGGCGCTAAATAAGAGAGGGTGGGCAAAATTTGCGACTTTTAGCCAGTAAGTCGCTGTATCTCAGCAACGGTGCGAGATATGGCCTAGGTTACTATTAATCACTAATAGGAAGTCGTACAGTGGCTCTCAATTGGTTTTGAAATCAATGATTTTAAATGACTTTGAACGCCAAAATAAAAGGTTTTATGTATTTTTGGCGATTTCGGGCTGCGACACAAGTGTATATCATTCACAAGGTGGCGCCACGCTACTATCGTTATACGATCCAGATAGAGAATTTGGTATTTGTATATTAGCCTAGCGTGAACACCCCAATTTTCAGCTAAACTACTGAACCGGAACTGTTCTAGGCTTTCGCGCGTCTCGTGAGCATTAGCTCAAATTTCTTGTACTGCAGAGTTTCGGACGGCAGCTCATCTACATTATTGCAAGATAGGCTGTACATTACATGTACTTCCTAACAGTTCCCAAGCAGTGTTTGTGGAAAAATTAACCATCAAGAAATATTTTATAGTGTAAATCGGTGATAAATATCGTGTTCTCAGTTCCTACCCGTTTGGAGTCGATGTCGTGCGGGCCGCTGGCTAGGACTTTCTCGACGCTGCTCGGATCAGCAAAGTTGACAAATCCGAATCCTCTGAAACAGTCATCAGCTCCGCCGTACAACAACGGAATAAGCAGCAGTAGGGGCCTATAAGCCTACTGTGTCATTAAGCGGTTCTGCTATAAAAAACCGCATTCAATACCAAATTTATAGCAAAACGCACATCACCAAACACCTATTGTCTGTCGCTGCTTTGCAGTATGTACGTATTTTTGAAAGAAAAGCAGAATACGTGTAATAAATATCCTCGAATGTTGGTAGGATAGCTACATGTATATCTCTCTCGTATTTGCTTTTAATTGAAAACGAAAAGCTTAAAAAAACGCAGTACCACCTTCAGTGACCACTCCACTTGCAGGCTCCAAACTTGAGTATAGTCTACTGCTCTGGAGACATAAGCACGTCGCAGTAAAAAAACAGAAATTGTTGAGAAAAATTGTTGTCGAATAATTCGCCTCAAATTCAACGGCTTTCTCGTCGACATTAAGTGACAATAGCTTTCTACGGATTTACTTACTTAACTGATTTACTTACTTAATTTCACTTATACTGTTTGCTGCAAGCGCGCCAAGCCGAAACCTCTAGAAAGGAACGAGCGTTTTAAGCCAGCTTCCCACGGACACAAATTTTAAGCCGCGGCGCGCCCACGCTGTCTTGACGAGCGCATTACCGCATGCCACGTACACCAGCCCGTCTACTTCAGACATAAGTCAACGACCACTACCAGTCCACCAACGCCGCGCCCTGGAAGGAATTCGGTCCTGTGGGACACTTTAAGCCGGGCAAGGATTTATAATCCAATTTAGTCGCTTGCCGACGACCGTACATCGTGGCCCGGCGGGACGGCAATGTGTAATTAAGCCAATATCAATGAATCAATCTTATCAAACAATCCCAGTTTATTTCAAATCCATACATATGCAATATATTCGCGTATAATTAAGCCAATATTCATTCGCAAACGGATTCCGCGGAGCATCGGTCAAGACGAGCGTTGGTGGCATCGCTTCTAAGCTCAACTTTGTGTTATCTGTTTTGCACGTAATCGTCGCGATTCCATCAACTTTCGTAAGGCGCGTACAGAGCGACGTAACTGAACTGAACTGAACTGAACCGAACTGACATGGTTTAGTTTTTGACGAACTAACCAATGGGCAAGCAGTAATGCACCGTCTAACGGAGTCGGTGACCACGTGACTACGCTCACGTACGCTTCAACCAATGACCAATGGGCTCGTCCTGTTTATCCGATGGTCAGTTTATCGAAAACTAAACGGTGTCAGTTTATTTCAGTTTATTTACGTCTTGCTCGGAAACGGCAGAATTACAGATCGGCAGTGGAGGGTAAATGCGCCTCAGTACATGCATTATAAGCTACTTGACGACGGTCCGCGGGAGTTCACTCACCTATCTATCTCTAGTCCAAACTCTACTTTTTACTCCTCGCATGCTACGTTCCTAACGTAGCAAAGAGGAGTATATGAGATCAGTGTTATATTGACGACCGTCCGACCGACCAACGACCGACCTTTGTTCCTGGAAGAACTTCAAACGGCTATATCTCCATAACGGTGCCAGAGAGACGGGGAAAAAATTTTCAGTAACGACCTCGACGCCAGTCACCATTAGAGTAATATTACTCCGGTCTCAAATTGACGTCGGGTATCTAATACAAGTTGAGAAAAACGGGAAAACATATAGAAGAATACAGCGGAGAAAATAATACGCGCCAGGGGTACATTAGATTGGTTACAGTCCATTAATATTTCTTGTATCGGTTGAAATAAGTTTCACAGAGGTTCCCAGACTCCCCTGTGACGAGAATAAATGCCGGGCCGAGTGCCGACATGTCGAACGACTGTCTTTCGTCGAGTCTAGCAATGATTAGACCTAGTTTGCAGTAGGCGCCTAAGCCTCGAGCTTTTGGCAGCGTCGGATAATCTCGGCTTTCGATCTGAAGTCAAAGTGGAAAGTGGTAAACCGAGTACTTCTGCCCGTGAGGCATTCATGCCAATTATGGTTTGCCTACGTCTTTTTCTTTTTGACTTATTTGAGATGAGTTTCAATTAGGTTCCGTGAACAACAGAATAAGCAATAGTATGAAAAGTAGGCACCTAATCTATTATTAAGCGGTCTTCCAATAAAATGCCGCATTCAGTACCGATTTTAAAGTCAACAAAAGTCCATATCATTCAATCGATCTATAAGAGTAGCCTTTGTAGCAGATTTACTTCAACGTTAATGGCAAATATTCAAGTTAAAAATAAAGTGAATAGCCGGATATGGTTTTCTGGAAAGCCATGGCGGCCGCGTAATACGGTAATAACAGCCACGGGAGGCTACTGGCGTTCTAGAATAGCGACGCTGATAGAGACGCTTGCTGCAGCAGCTGCAGACATCAGTGTGGTGATGGCGTGATATTAGACGTCACAGTCGCTGTCTGCGGCGCGTCCGTCAAACTGCGCTCGCTTGATGAGCACGAAGATGCGGCAGCTGCCAAAGAGATATTTCAAAACGAGAACGAAAATTATCGGTCTTCGTTCTACGAAAACGTGAGCTAGAAGTTTTCGGCTAAAGAAAAACGAAAACGTAAAGAAACTACATAACTTCTGCAAGCAAAACGAACGACAGTGAAACTTCTGCGATGCAGGTCGAAAAAAAACAATTTAATGCAGGGCAGTTTTCAGCTTAAAACATTGAAGTATTCCTAACGTAGACAATTGCATGCATTAATGCGACCCACCTGGTTATTAATGAGACCACTTCACACAACTGTCAAATTGTCAAATCTCCAAAAGTTAAACTTTGAATCAAGTCTTGAGAGAAAGCTTTAACTGCACTGTGAAAAAAGCTATAAATAGAAGTCGTTAAACTGTATAAAAACTGAAAAAAAACTTAATTTGAGAACTAAAATCAGCGCTGGAAATTTGGCTTGAAGAACCTGCTAGGTAAACCATTTTTTAAGTTTTTAAGTTTTTATTTTTTATTCAATTTGTAATACAAATCACGTTTATTTTTATATTTTAGTCGTGCTTTTGAGCTTCAACGTTATGTCGCTTACTCAACAAAAACGATCTGACATGGAGGATGCTATAGGCCTATGCAGGATGTTATTTTTTACTTCCGATTTACTTAATATGCTAACATTTAAAAAGTCTTTAGAACTGTTAAGAAACCTACGCGAAACGGAAGAATTTTTTGTCTTAAAATACAGATTTTTATACAGCCTTGACTAAAATATCTCAGAGGAAAAAAGACTTTAGTGACGCAGGGCAGATAGGTTCCGGTTGGATGCGTCTCTATCACTGTCTTACGCCTGGCGTCCCTATAAATCAGCCGCTTCGAGATCGCCACCGTCTGGGCTCAGGCTGACGATTGTGGGACGATTCAATCAGTCCCTTTAATGTGGGTATTATGACGATTCGTGCAATGGAAGGGGAAGACAGGACAATAAATGCCACGAATGCTGATTTAGGCCTACTGCTTTTTTCTTGCAGCCAACAGATGATTAGAAGTGCACAGTAAACTAACAGGCCTGCAGATATAACGTTAGAACTCATCGGCGACGTATATTTCAAGAACCAAGTCATGTGCTTTGTATTTTCTGTTTTTGCCTATTTCGCACAAAGTTTGGAGTTGGTATCAAGTCTGTGTACAGCGTGCGAATCGTCATAATGCAGCATCATCGGAGGTGCACGAAATGTCTCAATACCCTCTGGCTGGCTGGCCTTCCGCGACTATAATACCGAACGCCAAACCACTTCAGATCGCTCTCACTCTCTCGGACCGAACGAACTGCCCGATGACATAATAAGAATCGCTTTTTCCGCATCACCTTCTGTGCCGATGGCGACGCCATATCAAGTGCTAATGGTTTTTGTCGCACCCTGCACGGGCACCGATAACTTAACGACAGTATGTCTGCAGCTTCAACGACAACCGAAACGATTATGTATGACCTCATCGGTCGGTAAATATAAGTAAGTTAGTAAGCTTAAGTTTATGTTTACGTCGCAATGAAAAATTTCCAAATAACCAAAAAAACATTTGCAAACGTTGATCAAAAAAGTAACGACTATTTTTATATTTACCCAATTTTTCGATCAGACATCAGTTAATAAATCTAAATTCAAAATGTGTCATCATTTTATCAATAGCACTTCAGCTTTTGTAGGATCCGTATATAAAACTACAGGCCTATTTTACATCAACGTTATTTTTATTTTGGCAGTTTGGCATTTTAAATAAAAAAAAAACGGCGTGTAAGTAAAAAATGTTAAAAAAAGTTTAAAAAATTTTTTTAAATATATTTAGAAACATTTATTACGTTTACTACTGTGCTCCACATACGCACGCAAAAGAACTCCGTCGATGTAACAACAAAAAACTGAACTCAACTAACTACTGAACAGTGTCATTATTTCAGTTCAATTCATTTCCGTCCGTACGTCTGAACACGCTTTAAACGAGCGTTAGCTGCGTCAGATTGCGTCACAACCCAAAATGCAACGCGCGCGTACGTCGCTATTGCCAATATTTACTGACCAAAATGACGCGTCAACCTTCGCTCTATCCATCAATCTGTTCTTTTTTTACTACGATTTCCCTGCACAAACGTTAATCTAACCGCGTTTTTTCCGCTGCTTGGATCATCTCGCGCAGAAGAAAATCAGATGCGTTTTTGTTAGTCGAAAGTTGGTTTTTCGACTAACAAAAACGCATCTGATTTTCTTCTGCGCGAGATGATCCAAGCAGCGGAAAAGGTGGAATTGAAACGCTGAACAGCGACCATACAATAATCTTTCTCTTCTGTCGAAAATGTGCAACTGTACCTCACCCCCTCTCAACCCGCTGACACAGAATATCCGTTTGTTCCTCCCCACCCCGTTTAACTTTGGCATGTGGCCCCTGCAGCAGGTATTACCGTGGTTGAGAAACCGGTTCTGATCAGTCATGTATAAGCCCACCGACACCTTGGTTAACTTAAGTAATCGCTTTGTACGTAGCGACGCCTTCTCCACGCATAGCTTACACCTCACAGATATATGCAGTAGCGTTACCAGAAATGTAAATTTGGGGAAAAGGGGCTCGCCTCCCTTCTCCTCTTTTTCCCTTCTCTTTTTGTCCCCTCCCTTTCCATTCTCTTTTTCCCCTCTTTTTAGTTTTCTCATCCTATCTACCACGCCCTCCCCGTAAAGGTAGAACCCTAAAAATTCAACCAGGAAGTATGGAGAGCGCTGTAAGCTCCCCAGTGGAGTATTGGGGCGGAGCCGCAGTCGAAATCAAATTTGATGCATTTGTGGCTTTAAAACATGCGATCTGGTGGCAACAGTTTTAATTGTTTTCCTGAGAATCCACTGACCACTTAGTGCAGTTTAAACGTGCGCTTATGCCTTGTGTGGGGAGTTCAGATAATGGTTGGGCCCCCTTGCCTCCCCCCTCTTGGCTACGCCACTTGGTATATAGATGACCCGCTGTTGATCACACATGCAGTCACAATGAACCCACCAGGCTTGCAGCCACTCACCCAGCTTGGTCGTATTACAATAAGCATTATATGCGCGATTATCATGCGTTCTCACACGTGATTATGCCTGATCTGACAGATACCGCTCGACTATAGCACTGTATTGTACTTGCAGGTATACTATGAACGGCCGCAGTTAAGCGGAGATTCTATCGAACGCAACGCACGCAATGTACGCAACGCAGCGGACGTAACGGAGCGCACAGAGCGTCATGAATATACTGAACTGAACTAACACGGTTTAGTTTTTGAAGAACTTATCATTGGGCAAGCAAGGCAAGCCCATTGGTCATTGGTTGGCGCGTAGACGCCGACGCCGTTATACCCCGTTTAAACGATCAAGCAATCATCGTGCAAACGTCGAGCAAACATCGAGCCAGCTCGTCGAGCCAGCTTCATCTTGTAAACGAAGTATTAGACTACTGCTGCTGAGTTGTATTCTGCCCTGTGGGCAGGTTTTCGTTTTCCATTGATACCATCTTGCCATCTCCTGTGCCAGCTCCTTAAATTAAGTAAATTGTAAATAGTTTTTGACGAACTGTTTTTTGGACTGCGCCTACTATAATGCGTTGCTGCTTGTCCATTGGCCAGTTCGTCAAAAGCTAAACCACCCCAGTTCAGTTTAGTTACGTCGCTCTGTACGCGCCTTAACGCAACAGACTGACGCAAGGACCGTTTCTATCTTTGCGGTTCGGCCGTTATGTCAGCTGCGTCTGCTGCGTACGTTGCCTGCGTTACGTTGAGTGGAAAGCCCTCTTTAATCTGCACGGCGGGGGGCGCACCGCCGGTCGCCGATTTTTGTACCGATCGAATGCCATTCAGATCAGCGAATTTCTGCATCGCGCACTTTGCATTGCATTACACGTGTAGGCGTAAGGTACACTGACTGCTCTGTGGCAAAACCGATAATTAAATGCCCAATTATTCAATCTGACAAAAGTGACTATCAAAATTTTTCCGCCCGCCATTTAATGTTTCTGGTACCAACCGGATTGCCTGCATTCTTGCAGCGATTGTGACAGTGATACTCTCTCGTACTTAATGTTTTTTATTTGTTTTTTTTTCTGCTTGGTTTTTAATTGCATTCAGCAAACTACACTACAATTAGGGTCTAAGCTAACTATTTGACGGCTTTTCGGAATACATTATATATGCCAGTTTATTCAGCAAAATATTCAGTTTGAGGACAGACAGACGGTAACATAAACGACGTTATCATGCGTCCAGAAGAATAACGAAAGAAAATGAATGAAAAAAATTTTAAAAAAGCAAAACAATACTTTTCGCAGTTGATAAGTAAGTAAACAAGTAAGTAAATAATAGTTTAGTGCATTATATTAAACGTGCAAGCATACATGAAAACAATTTCCAATCAAGTCACGATGCATCGTGCAAGAAAACAATAATTTAAAGCAAATATCGAACCAACCCGCATTAATCGGAGAAACCACAAGCATCTCAAAGACATCTTCAAACCACAAGATAATAACAAATGGAACTGTCCGAAGAAGACGTACGGGATTGAAACGTCCGAAGGGATAAACCGTCTCCCAATGGATCGAACAATAGAATAAGAAAAAATAACTAGCAATTTAAACCTTGGGACTGACTTACTGATTGACTGATTGAGTAACCACCCACCAACCAGTTTAGTTTTAGTTCACCAACCAAAGTGGAAAAAAAACGCAGATCCGCGGTAATCGGTGAAGTTTTTCGCGGTTTTTCATTAAATCAGAGATCGGCGGCGTTTAGCGGAGAGATAAATCAACCGCCGCCATGCCGATTAGTTAAGTCTGCTAGCAGAACGGCCATCCGTAAAGCATCACGTGGTCGCACAGCTGTAGCAAGTCTCACGCAAACGTTCTTTCTCTTTCTCTCTGTCTCCGAGGACCACAATTACCACGAAGACTGCTGCAGAAATCCGTGCTGCTGCTTCTCCCGACGCTGTTTCTACTGCTGCTGCGGGAAATGGAGAAGGTCTTCCCCCGCCGAAAAAAATCCCCTCTCAGGGCAGCGGGCAGGTGAAACTTGCACCTCCTCGTAAATGTTGACCTGTCAAAAATTTTCTTTCGAAACAAAAAAAATTTAGAATAAAAATTCCCCATTTTGGGGGAAAACGAGAAACAAAAAGTTGAACGTTCAGCACCCATAATCTCTTCTTTATTGAAATTCGCAGCTGCCTGTCCAAAAATGCAACATCCTGCCGCAGCAGTCTAGTTTCTGATAGTTATCATCTATAGAACAAAATGCATCCCCTCTCAACTACAGAAGATCATTGCTGCCAAACTGCAGTGACATTTGCCCCATATATTCCAAAACAATAGTAATGCGTGTTCATTTGTATTACAGGAGAAATTTAGTTCGAGCGAATTTTGTTTCACAGCAAATAGGCATAATTTCAGGAGGGGAGATTTTGTCTGCGGGGAGTATCATAATTATGTCCGAGATTGGCTGCTGCTGCTGCTGCTTTTGTTTGTGGAATGCAGATTAAACTAAAGCCACTTTATTTAAGACGACCCATTCCGTTAACTCGTCGCAGAAACGTGGAAACATCCCCGGAAAAGCAACTTTTGGAGAAAGAGTCGAAGAAAATAAGACGATGGTGATGACGTGATGACGATGGTAATTAACGGAATACGAAGGTTTCATACTTCACACAGAGCTTTTAAAATCACTTTAGCTGGAATATTCACACAACCGCCAAAGTCAAGCCAACAAGAATGTAACCTACAACAACCTTACTGCATTATATATCAGTAGTCGACCGATTTTCACAAAATTCCAACGCCAGCACGTACAACACAAAATTGCACAATGCTTAGTTGGTGAAGCGTTTAAAATTCGAGTCTTTAAAAATGGTCCTAATACAACGACCTTACTGCCTGAGTGTGCCAGCAAAAGGATGTTGAAAATCGATCAATAACGTTACTGCAAACTTTTGGCATCGGGTGTCTTATTAATTTTTTCGAACCACCTTTTAATTTTCAAAGGCATGCAGAATATCGTTCAAAACTTACAGACATTTGTGCTTAATTTCTTACTAAATGCAGTGCTGCTTTACGTTGCATCATCATTAATCTGGCTCAAATAACGACCTGAGTTATCAAGAAAATTCTAAAATAATCAGTTTATTACTTTTAAATACGTCGTACAGTCCGCAACAAAAATATGACAGATAAGCAATAGCAACGGAGTAAATGAAAAATCAAAACGACGAAGGTCTACTTTTGACACGGCGTGTCGTAATAATCTATAGTGATTCAGTACGCCCATACGTCAGTCATGGTCAATATGTAGCAGAGACCGATCGGTCGCCGACGGCGCGAATAGGCCTACACGCTGCAGTTCAGTGTTCTGAAAGAGAAGTGTAGTTATTTATACGCTTTCAATAGTGTGACTGAGTGAGTTCTGATGTGCGGCGTACGTGTGTAGTCAGTCGATCAATACGGACCCAGCCGAGCGTGGAATGAAACGCGAATAAACACGACACGTCGACTCGACGAGCTGCCTCGCTCTGACATTTAGCGAGAGGGTGTCGGCCGCAGAGCGATGGACGAAACGGTATGCGGCGCCGACCGGCGTTCAATCTAACAAACCGGCTGACTCGAACTCAAAGCCTCAAGGGACCCTCATAGTTTTTAAATACTTTTTGAACTTACGAAGTGAGAGGTTATGCCTTTGGTTGTGTCGATTTTTCGGTCTGCTTTTTTATCTTTTAAATTTATCAAAACTGCGTGAACGAATTTGGACAAATCAGGGCTGGTGGCAAGTGAGTGTGGCAATTGGTTTCTTATCTTAATTGGAATCCAGGAACTTTTCAGCACATACCTACACCGTGTTTTAAAAAAACCCGCCAGTGTTATTTTGAATAACTCCGTGAAACGTTTTCCGATTTTGATAATTTTGGCACTCAAAAAAACACGATAAAACCTCACTGTAGTTTTGCCCACCTCACCTTCATACTGTTGCTACACTACTGTCTGAAATGCAGAAGATATATTTTGACCGTTTATGACAACGAATTCATATTGTGCAGCGTGCATCGGCGTGGAAGATCACTAAGACGACAAAATCATTAAAATTATATCATTACCAGTCATATTTAGATTGCACGTCGACGAATTAAAACGACGCATCAACAGCAAGTGGGCTATCCTGAGTTAGATCATGCACGCGGTTATTGAACGTGCTGTTGGCGAGTGGCGTCAACGTCTACTGCTTGTGTTCGTGCTGGAAAAATGACATTCTGAGCACATGCTGTAATACAGATAACGTGATGTGACACATGTCAATTTTTGAAAGACAATATTATTGCCAGTCAAGCGTTCTTCGTGCCAGCAGCCTTTACAGGAGACATAAATAGCTTTTTTCTAGCCATTACATTCTGAACAGACAGACAGGCAGAGAGAGATACGTGTGGGACGAGGTTTGCTGGTCCCCTCCCCAGTGGGGCGATGGAACGGCATAATAACTTTTCGATCTAGGTTTATAATAGCTGGCGTCGGACATACAGCTGCCACTCACGCTTGCATTCAATAAGCTCGCAGCAAGCACGCCGTCTTCTGTATAGAGATGCCCATAGATGCCGTGAGAAATCGGTTCTTACACTACGCGCTGGCTGCCGCTTAATAATAATCCGCTAAGTTTTGACGTAGTAGGCTCCAGTGGTGTTAAAACTTACCGTTTTACAAACATTTTTTCCGTATAGTGGGTTAAAATAGTCTACTGTATTTTGAGAGATCTCTTTTATAAATTTTCTGCTTTGACCACGCCGTTTAATAACTTGGCTTTGGCTGATTGCATGAATTTGCATCATAAAAGCAATGAGATATTAATGGAAATGCAACGTCTCAATAACAGTCAGATACTGACAAACATTTGATTAGGCCTATTTTATAGCTGTGAAAAACGAACAATCTAAAATTAACAAATAAAAGTAGAAATGATGTCCGTCCATCCTTCTTCTGCTGTTAAACGACGTGTTTGGTCGTATTTAAACAACTTTGGCTTTAATCCTGTCTTTCAAGTTTGCAGGTTCCAGCGAAGTATCCGAGAACTCATAATTTGCAAGACTAAAGACCGTTGTCATAGTCGAAGATTCTTACGCCTAAAAATTAGAAGAAAATACAGCTCATTAAATCTATGCATCCTTTTTATTATTTGATCACATTATCACACAACAAAATAGTAAGGTATTCACCTGGATCTTTTGGTGGCTTGATCCTTCATGACCATGCACTCGATGATTTCACCGAACTGGCTGAAGTACTGACGCATTGTCTCTGCAGCAAACCCACATCCGACTATTTATAATTTAGCCCAGAGATAAGCGGGAACAGATATTTCGTAACAAATCCCTGCTACTTCAATGACTTTATTTTCATTCCCATCTGAAACTTAAATCCTGTTCCCATTTTTCCCCTCGAGCCATTCCCAATCCCCCCATTTCTATTCCCATTTGGCAGCTCAACCGAGACAATTGGGTATTTATGATTTTTTTCTGCGGGCTGCATGCCTGTGCTGACCACCACCGGATAAAACTAATTTCTAATCGCTATCTGCAGAACTTAGTAAGTTGTAATGATCGTATATACGGGCGTAGGTTATGTAAAAACTCTAACACAAGCAGCGTTGCGAGCGGGGCTAAAATACTAATTACACATCAAACAAAAAATCTTTAAAATCTTTAAAAAATTAGACTTTTGACGTTTTTAAGCCTAAAAACTTAGCTTTTGGACGAATTTTCTAGTCTTGGTTGCAAGCGCTTGCTATATAATTACTCTATGCAGTTATTTTCCCCCACTTCAACGTCTTAATTTCCATTCCCATGTATCTTGCTTTCATTCTTGTGGGAATCCCATGGAAATCCCGCGGGACCCATGTAACCCAGGTTTTTCCCATTCCCATGCACATTTCTGCTGCAGCCCAATTAATTACCCTCTCTCCCCCGGACAGAACCATTTATGGATCAATCAGACGAATGATAAATCGATAAAGTCTCTGTACGGCGCGGGGCTTATGACAACAGCCAGACACGCACGGTCAGTCACTTTTATGATGTCGATCGTTATTATCGGCATCGACGGGAGTATAATTGCGATGAAATTGCCGCGAAGATAAGAACAGTCACGCACGACGACCACGCACTGGCACAGAAGATATTGATTATAACTCGAGAACAGAATGACAAAGTGCCAAACAAAGCTAATTACATGCACGGTGATGCGGAGGAATCGTCTAAAATGGGCGATAACTGAAACAAACTGCTTGCATCTCTGTTATGCTGTTACGCTTGACCTTTTCTTTCTTCTTGGTGTGTTCCCTTTCCCACCTCCCCACTCCTCCTTCTTTTTCGTCCCCCTTCCCTCACCCACTACTTTCCCTTCCCCCAACTATAGGGGGTCTGCGATAGCGCTGTAAGCTCTCTCGCCAGGATCTCATGCATTGAGGTCAGGGGCGGAAATCGGCTGCAAACGCATTTTGATTTGAGTCTATTTTCGCCTCTCGAAACGCATCACATTGTAACATTCTAGTCCCTTATGCATAATGCAAATGGCTGGCTTCGTATTGTTGATTTGTCGTGTAAAATAAAATGTCCAGCATTTCGGGAAAAGGGGAGTTGAAACCGTTAACCCTTCGTCTTAAATAGGCCTTGATACTTGGTAACACTGGCTCGGAGGAGAAAGTGTTTAAATACGGCCGTGGATGGCACCGGTCCCAGAGTCTCAGCGGCCATCACCGACTCGCTGTAAATTCTAAAGACTGCTGCAATGCAGGCAGAGCTACAACAAGGTTTAAAGGCGCGTACATAGCGACGTAACTGAACTGAACTGAACGGTTTAATTACGCGCAAGAGCTAGCATATAGCTATAACGCGTATTAGCTATGGTAATTCTGTCTTGGTGTCTGTCACGACCCGGTACCGTTTCAAGACCAAGTGAAATATAGACTTTGGGTTAACGCCGTATGATAGCTTAATGTCTCTAGTATTTTGAGACAAAATTTCTTGTCGCTGGGTAAAAGGGGTCCCCACAAACGAAGGGGCACCTCCTTAAAAAGGCGTTATTTTACTGTTATTGGCTCGTCTAGCGTGAAAATAATTGCAGATAGGCACTGACATGCTGCTTATCAGAACAAGCACTGCGACGAGCTTCTTAGGATTGTCAACATCGATGACCTTGAATGATCTTCAGCCCTAAAAATAGAGTTTTAGTGATTTTTGGCAATTTTGGCGGCAAACGAGTAAATTGCGACGAAATGGATGGAGACAGACCAAGATTACCTGCGAATAGGAACTGCTATGCTCTCGCGCGTCTCATGAGCATTAGGTCAAATTGCTTGTTTTTTGAAACAGGTCAAGCAAAACGAGCCCATTGGTCACTGGCTGACGCGTACGTGAGCGTAGTTACCGACGCCGTTAGACGTTAATTTCTACAATGCATTACGGTTTGCCAATTGGTCAGTTCGTCAAAAACTGAACCATATCAGTTCAGTTCAGTTACGTCGCTCTGTATACGCGCCTTAAGTTACAGAGCGAGGAGTGTCACGTGACTTCACTGACCGTTCGTCGTTTGCCAGCTGAGTCCGCCGACGAATATCTTCCTGCAACGCAACAGAATATAATACAGAGTTTGCACTTATAACTGTCAGACAAGCCGTCATTTTAATCTAGCACGTAAACTAAAAACAACTAATATTTTCAAACAAAAATAAGATGAGACGTACTGAAATTAAAGCAGTTATAGTGTGAAAACTTGAAAGATGAGAAAACCGTAAGAAACTGACCGAAATCAGAAACACTAAAAAGACAGAAATAATGAAAACTAAATTTAAAAAAAAAGATAGGATATGTGAGAACAGATAGAAACCGCAAGCAAGTCCGGATAGATCCCACAAACGACCCGACAAGAGTCGATAAACAACAAAAAGCACCGAACAAGTCACACCGGGGGCGCTAAAAGTGACAGACAAAAAATGACGGACCAATATGCATGACAAGAAATAGCAGGATATGAAATTGCGAGACATAAAATTGCAAAAAAACCCTGAAAGTAATATTTTAGAGGCTAAATGGATTAAATAGGGGTCTAGATTTAATTTAGCATTGCTCCTCTGTAGCTTTATACATGAACATGAAAATACATGAAATGTTCTCCAATTTCATGTTCTGCATTTTCGTGACCAGCATTTTCAGTCAACCCGTCACACAATAAATACGTAGCATTTAATGATACCTTCAAAGGCGTCCTGGGTTTTAAAAGTTCAGTGAGTATGAGCGGGAAGAACTTGCAATTTTCCGATAAGCAGCAGCAAACTTTCAACATAATCATTTTATTTACTTTATAATGCGTACTTAGTGATGTAACTTTGATTGAATATTTAACGATTAAATTTTTACTGATAGCTTAGTTTGTTTATTGATTAATCACGACGTTGATCGCCAACTTCCGCACTCGTGGTCTTTAAACCATAGGCCTGCCCTTTTGAATAATGATGACGTTTTAAACCTGACAACGTATAAAAGCGCCCGAAGCGCTAGACTAGCAAGACGTCACGCAAACGCCGACATTTGACATTTGACATTACATTACATTACATTGCAATTTGCAAACCTCCCCCGAGCAAGGACTGCTACGTTTTATTTTTTGGCTGCCCACGGTAATCGCAGTCGTAAATATAAAGTCCCGCAAATACGGGATCCAAATTGCGACCAAAATCGTTGCTAAGATATATACGACTGTAAACAGTTCTTTGGGCTACGCCCCGCCTACACTCAAGTAAGTTTTTTGTTATCACAATCCGATCATAACTTTTCAGCAGGGTCTTCTGGTTGACACAGACAGACAAAACAGAGACTCAAGCAGGCAAACAAACGCAGTCGAAAACATCGCCTCCATCCTTCTAGCGGTAACAGTTAATATGCAGTACATTTTATTTCAATTTTTCTATTACGTTTTAATCCTGAAATGTTGAGCCTTGTTAACGGGTCCGGCGTTTTCTCGATCTCGACAGGCTTAGACCTATCTATAAAACTAACGGTAGTCTAATAAGCCTAAGTTGACGAATTTATCAAAATAAAACCTTATTCATTGTTATTGTTGTGCCTTCGTCGGAACGACTGTCCACCAGGTGTCGCTGTGGCGGTGTGGAAGTTGGTAGTCTAAGTTGGTAATGGCAAGCCTAGTCTAGTTAGTTTTTTTTCACTTTGCACTGCAAGAAAATTACTGCACGGCAACTTCGTTCTAACCAATGAAACAGCAATCGCGGCATTCGGGATTTTAACTTCCTCGCCCAGTGCACGGATCGTCTTATTACAGCCATCAAAGCCAGTGTACGGATAGTCCCATAATCGTTCATGCCACGTCTACAGCTGCTGGACAGGACGGCTGATGCGGCGGTAAATATTTCTCGTAGAGTTACGCCACAAACCGACAGCCAGTTCTAGGCACTGCGAGCCGCCCAGCACGCACTGGGATAATGCTGTTTCACCAAGAAAGTGGAGGTGTGCAGAACTAAGAACTTCAATCCGCCATAGGTCCGCAGATCCTCAACCCAATGGTGCCTCCTGCAGTAAAGATCCTTGGGGTTAAAACGTAAATTAAACGTTAAAAACTACTAAAATGACTAGAGATCCGGCGCGTCGCTTGTACTGAAATTATCACGCGAAAAAAGTTAGCATGAAGCTCCGGACATACCAATAACAAACTGGTTTGGTTCAGTGGTTCACACTGCACCGAAACCATTCTAACCATGAGCCCGATCGTTCCCACGATAAACTTTGGCGCGGGGCTCCCTTTTGCCTTTATGGGTCACTGCATCTGACAGACAGTCGACCGATTTCACTGTGTTATTCAATCCCCCGAACCACTGAAAGAAATAAACAAGAAATTTGAGCTAATGCTCACGAGACGCGCGAAAGCCTATAGCAGTTCCGGTTCAGTTGTTTAGCTGAAAATTGTAGTGTTCACGCTAAGTTAATATACAAATACCAAATTCTCTATTTGGATCGCATAACGATACTTCCGTGGCGCCACCTTGTGAATGACATAGACTTGTGTCGCAGCCCGAAATCGCCAAAAAATCCATAAAAAACCCTATTTTGGCGTTCAAGGTCATTCAAGTTCATTGCCTTTGGCGCCAATCAAGAGCCAGTGTACGACTTCCTGTTAGTGATTAATAGTAACCTAATCCCTATCTCGCACCGTTACTGAGATACAGCGACTTATTGGCCAAAAATCGCAAATTTCGCCTACCCCCTGTCATTTAGCGCCCTCGTTCGGGGTGACACCGTTCGAATTCATGGAAAAGCTTTACGGTTCCTAAAACTAGAGTCTTCCGCGCAGCCGAAAGTGAAGATTTGGTAATTCTAGCTTGCGCCGTTTTTGACTGATCCACCCGTGTGACAGACGGACGGACGGACAGAATTGCGATGGCTAAGACGCGCTGAAAACAGTAGCTGCTTTCGCGCGTAAAATGTTGGAGAACTGCGCAGACTGAAAAACCGAGGTCGAAGACCCGAAAGAAGAGTTTAGTGGTTGGAGAGTGACAGGGATCTAGCCCCCCCACCGATTCAGAGATCAATCAGTCAATGAATCAATCATTTTGTTTGTCCAAAAACATATTAGACGTAAGAAACTGCAATTAAACATTACACTGACAGAAACATCCAAGCATTAAGCTCTTACGTAAGTTCACAATAACGAACGTAAGCACGAACACAGTTCACGAGCAGAAGTTGTATATAGAATTACCAATAACTAAGATTTAAAACACATATAGATGATCATTTGGATTTATACTTGAAATGCTTTGCTTAAACTTATTTAAATAAGTACAATCAACAGATCTGTGTATAGCTCAGTAAGCACCCCCAGCGGACATTAAAATATCCTTTTCAAGATATGTTTGCGTGCAATTGTGCGTGTGTGCCGTGTGGACAAATGTTCACGTTGTAACTGTTCACAGTTGCTGCTATTTTTTTGCCTAATAAAAGATAGCCTATAGGGGCTGTAGGCTATTAGTTGAGGCTGCCGTAAGCGCTTCTAGTATGTTTCGCCAGCCGAGTACTAGGAGTTTTTTTAATGCACTTGCGTAGTGGCATACAAATCATTACGACAATGATTACCACCTATTCAGCATGCAGGCAGAATCTGCGGCGGATCAAAATCCGTGCGTAAGAAGGTCCGCAACCGCTGCCTAGTTCCCGGCATGGCGGATCTCCCGGCGGCGGCTGAGGCCACATCTCCTAGCGTAGTTTACGGCTGTTCGTCCCACGACGTCCGCTCTGATTTACAAGGACTGCCCGCCGCCACTGCAGTACACCGTACAACGGTAACGAAACACTTCGTGCACCACCTTTGACGCAGTACTGGGACAATTCGTACCCTCTTCCGATCCAATGCCGTCTCGTGCAAAATTGGCAAAAGCTGAAACTGCTCGTGCATTGTAGGATTATGTTTTGGTTCTATGCAAAAACGTCACTAATAACTAATAAGTTTCAACGATGCTTACGCATGTCTATAGTTAGTTGCCGTTGCAACTGTTTGTTTGCGCTGCTTGCAGCGTGAGGCGTGTTTGAGAAATGCTGCATGTTTTGGCGTTTTGTTACTGCACGAGTGCGTTCGGCGACATGATACTTTGCAGTATCGAAGTGCTACATCTGACGGTCCGTTTGGATGTTCTGGTTTGCTGATTTGACGCCATGTTTCGTCCGTCGTTGACACTTGATGTTTCACCATGTTACGACGTCTTGCTCTGTGCTGACACGTGCTGGCTGGCATGTTGGACGTGCACGTCTCTAGGCCAGGCTGCCGTGGCCGTTCGTACGCGTGTCTGCGATTGTACACATTCGACCGTGACGACGTGCCTTGCTGACCAGCGTGCACAAGACTGTGTTACGATGGATCGTGGAAGCCAACCGAAGACAACGTCATCAGCGAACGTCAGCTTTAACAGTCAACGGATTTACCATCTGATGTTTGAACAGTTTGCACAAGCACTGACATCACCGGACCTGTCGCAGTTTCGTTTCGTTTTTAGCGGACACTATGAACTTGCAGTATTCATACTCGACCACAAAGCGCACTAGAGATTTCTTCGAAATGATAGTGCGCTACATAAATGTTCACTTATTATTGTTATATTATTATTATTGCTAGTCATCTGTTGGGTGCAAAAATTAACCAGTAAAACAGCACTCGTGCATGCCATTCACTTTCGTGTCCTCCCCGCCCAGCGCACGAATCGTCCCACAATCATCCGTACTACGCGCGTACGTAGGTCACCAGCACGCACGCACGCTCGCTTGCTCTGCCGAGACGTAATTAAACGTTGTTCGGCGCTCCTCCCAGCAGCTCCTAGCAAAGACTGAAATTAGCTGCGGTGTTTTAATTGACGCTCGGTTATGTGCAAGAACGGACTCAAAAGCAATTGCTGTGATGCAGCAGTAAAGATACTTGGGTGTGGCTGCGTCGTCGATTATCACTGCACGCGTTTATCCATCGTCGCCGATTTAATTTGTTCATAACTGCTGCCGCGACGTTTGGACGTGAGACCAAAATTTCAAGATCAATACAGAGACCAGAACACAGAACACCATAACGGCAATCGACGAATTAAGAAATGTGTATTTAGTTACTATTTATGGCAGAATATTTTACGTTGAGCCTGTGCAAACACATTTTCACTTATGATTCTTGTTTTCTTCTTTTTTACTAATTTCTTTTCACTTTCAAGAAGAAAGACAAACTCCCTGCCCCTCGCCAAAGTACGCCCACGATACCAGAACGGTATAGGCCTAAGTTTGGTTGGGTGCGCCGTAAAAGGTTGAAACTCCGGTCAACTTAAGGCCTATCTACGTAGAGTACTAATTGGCTTCAAAGATTATTTTGGCGTGTCGCCCCCTCACTCTGACCCAGTCTGGTATATAAGTGGTGTGTATATGTATACTATTTACTGAACTGCGTTTTAAATGGTGTAGACGCTGCAGACGAGTGCTGACTATTCTGTCTGTGTCTATTTATTCACGCGAGAGAACGAAGTTGTAAGGCATGCCGAGAGCCCTGTTTGAATGCAAGCAACTCCTCGACCGATACGCTTCAACGAGCGCATGCATCTATCTATTTATACACAGACTGCTGGATGTACTATTTGCTATTATAAGTCTGCTGTACATGGGCCTCGACAATTACCGCCTTCTGAGTGACAACATTATTTGCTTTTTTGCCATACGGACGTTTAGCAATAGGTTTTAGTACATTGTTTCGCGCGTTTTATGTGGATTTCCTTATGTGTTTTACGTGTTTGTTACTGCATTTTGTCGCAACGAACGTTTTCGGATCAAAACGTCACATTTGTAAACAGTAGTTATTTGCAAAATCATCAGTGTTTTAGGACAAAAACTCCACAATTTTCCAGCGGACAAAAAAACTTTTAAAACTCCCTGCAATAAACTTAATTGATCAAATTATGCGCCAAATTAGCCTCATCAACTTGCAAAAAATTTCCGATCAGACACAGCTGTTCCGTAAAATTTATGAGTCTATAGAGCGGCATGATAATTTAAAGCTGTCGCACATTATAAATGTCAGTCTTCGGCTTCTGCATCTCTGCATTAGCTTATAACGACGCCGCCACTATCGAATATAAAGTAGTTGCATTAATTGCCCTTTACAGCCCACCGCAAATGCATTAATTTAGTCTGGCGTTGGTTGAGCAGCATTTCTTACTTTCAGCCCAGACGTTTTTTTTCTGTCTTGCATCCACAGATATCTTTCATTTTTTATCCAATGGCACCAAAATGAAGCTCAAGGGAATTTAAACATTAGGTCCCATTATGCACCAATTTTTAACTTCAGTCAGCTAAATAGTAGAAAAACTTTTTTGCGAGTGCAATGCGAAAAAAGTTGTCCCATTCCGATAGATTTTTTTGGCTATCCCACATTCACCTCTCACAAGAACTGTAAGTCTAAAGCCCACATTCGACTGTTTCGATTTTAGACAAAGTGAAAAATAAGCGCGCCTCACATACATTTGTTTTACCTGCTATCTGTGTGCCGAAAATTATCAGAGATCGTAGAAATTTTACCAATTTCTGACAAAAGCATTTTTGCAGTTTTTTTCCTGGAGGAGGCACAGCGCAGATCATGTCTAAACTCTAGCCTGTGGTGTCAGAACAAAGTGGAAGATGTATTTTAGAATAATATTTTCACCGTGCACTTACCCGGGATCAAGGCTGGACGTGTCGAGTCCGTTGGGCGTCTGCTGGTCGCCGTTAGAATCCATCCTCATGATCTCCATGCTGCAAAGACGACGACGATGACGATTACAACGATGGCAACTATAAGCTGCAGTAATGCCGCGGTGCTGAGAAGAGTGAACGCAGTCTCCGTAGTCGCTGTATCTGGAGGTACAGTAGCTATAGCAACTGCTGCTGCTGCTGCTGCTGCGACGAAGGACCAGAGCTGCAACGGACGGAAGGTCGGATGGTCAGTCAGTCGTTGCTGGAGGGCACGCGACGATGCGCCACGCGGTGGCGTGATTTTCGAACGAGTCCGTCCGCCACCTCACGCAAGACTGACCGAACCGGCGCTGTCGCTGCTGCGGATCGTAATGAAATAGACTTGGCCGGTGTCCCATTATACTATCGCCCCACCGGAAAAGTCTCCCCCGGCCGACAATTTACCGGTAAAAATCCGTCCCGCCCGGGGGGCCGCTGGACGGGGTGGATTTTTGCCGGTAAATTGTCGGCCGAGGGAGACTTTTCTGGTGGGGGATCCTATAATGGGACACCAGCGCCGGTACTAGAGAGATCGGTGAGCCGTGTGGTACCGTGGTGTGGCAGCGGATAGTCTGCTGCTGCGTCGGTTGCGGTTCCGTCGGTCTATAGGCTATACTCTGATGCCGACGGCGGCGGCTGCGGCAGCTGGCGCTCGAATGAAAGCAAAACGAAGCGAAGCGCTGACTGCAGCAGCCAGCGAACCGACTCACTGACCGCACGAGCGACTGAGTTAGAGCTGGGTCGGTGTACCGATATATCGAAATATCGATATTCCGATGTATCGTTTAACGAAAATATATTTATGTTTAAATGTGACTTTGTCGTTCGCCAAAAAAATAGTCGATTTACGGAATTGCTTGTCTGCTTGTGTAGGGCTGCTACCGATTAAAAAAGCAATCAATTAATTTTTCATAAAATTGATAGATTGATATTACCTTGATTGATATTACTAATCGTTATTTTTCGCAGCTCTAGTGGTTAATAATTCATGTTTCGGTAGTCTAAAAACAATCTAGATAACTTTTTTTTTGTAATTAAAACGTTTATTACGACTAGGCCTACGAGGCAACCACTAGGCCCTACCGGCAACGGCATTATACTGTGTCCGGTAGAAAAACCGAACTCCTAGACATCGTACAATAAAAATGCCAAATCTGAACGAATTGAAATAAACTTTCGTGCATTTAATCCCCAATAAATTCCTGAAGCGAGCATCAAATTTCGTTGAAAGATATTATTTCTTACCAAAATTATTAATTGTTGAATATCGATAAAGAAATATATCCGTTACCAATATGGTGTTAAACCCCTGCAGTACATTTGCATAATGTTAAACAACATCTGATTTGGCCAAATTTTGCGTCAACATTGAATCATCAATTGGCAATCAAAGTGCCAAATTTCAGTTAAATCTATCTATGCAAACAATAGTTACAGCGGCTTTGCGAGATCGCCTCAAAACGTGAAGTGTCGTTTGTTTAATCCTGACAGTGTCCACGGTTTGCTGGGAAATTCCGCGATAAACTGTTTAGCACCAACTCCTTTCTTTTGTCTCAGCAGTTTAACTAAAACACGACCGTCTGCAAAAACACCATTTTGTTATTGTTTACATTATTTTGATTGCGCCAACAAAGATCATTTCCGCTTGAGCGATTGCAGTATGAAACGCCATATTGGTAACGAAAATATGTCGTTATCGATATTCAACATTTGATAATTTGGGTAAAAAATAATATTTTTCAACAAAATTTGGCAGTCGCTTCAAAAATTTATTGGAAATTAAGTGTACGAAACTTTATATTAATTCGTTCAGATTTGACATTTTTATTGCACGATGTCAAGGGGTGTTTTGTTACCGGACACAGTGTATGTAATGAGAGCCGATATATCAAAATGTCGATACTGAGAATTTCTGTTCAACACATAGACTGTTAGCAGCATAATTATTAGAAAAAAACAAAAGAAGATACTACGAATAGCACTTTAGTCGTATAGTTTTTTTGCTGTCAATAACATTACCGATTTGTGCCTGTCTAATCCGTGCGACAAACGCAGCGTAACTAGTTTTAGAACAATTTTGATAAAAATTCACTCTTACGTTGGTGGCTGGCCAATTAGGGAACCAAAAAAGTAAAAACTGCTGCTAAGTTCACTCTTGTCTTAAGGCGTGTTCAGAACGACGTAACTGAACTGAACTGAACGGACGTGATTTAGTTTTTTGGACAAACTGACCAATTATGGGTAAGCAGTAATACATTACAGTAGGCACCATCTAACGCCGTCGGTAGCTACGTGATTATGCGCACGTAGGCCTACGTGTCAACCAATGGCCAATGGGATTGCGCTGCTCGCCCATCGGTCAGTTCATCAAAATTAAACCGTGTCAGTTCAGTTCGGTTCATTTACGTCGCTCTGAACGCGCCTTTAGGTATGAAATTATATCGTATCGCGTCGCGTCGTCGAAAATCTTTATCGATATTTTCCACACATGTCGCGATACGTTTGTGTCTTCAGATTAGCGCTATTTTCTGTCCGCTATAAGCGTATAGTCGACATATGGTCTGATGATCTGCCAAAAGTTTCGACGCCGACGTTGCATTAATATTGCCCAGCATGACCACGAAATCCGCTATCTTAAGGCGTGTATGCAAGGCGGCCAAAATAAACTGAACTGAACTAAACCAGTGTTTGAATTGCCGGGGGGTTGGGGGTTGAACCTCCCAACTGTTTCCTCAACCCCCCCTAACACAATGTCAAATCATGTACTGGAGGTCAGCTATAGACTAAATACATACGATTTACATCACAATTTTGGTCGGTCTTCGACCGTCGAAAAGTTCAACCCGGAACTAATTTTTCACAATTCAAACACTAAACTAAACTAAACTGCCCGTGCAACCGTGCAACTCAAAGCAGCGGAAATGGCATTTTTGATGATTTGTATACACACGTTTAATAGCACAACCAGCGTTTTTCTTTAGGCATATAGGCCTACTTATTAGTATTTGCATGTTGTTCGCACAAACTTCCAAAAACCGTGCACTCACCCTAACCCTAACCTTAACTCTACTCATAAGCCCTAAACGCTACACCATACTATTCACGCGATATCTATTCAGTAGCGCGTATACTGTATTTAATGTCATTCGCTAGGGGGCGACTGCGATTTTTCGTTTTGACAGGTCAGATAGCCTACAAGCTATTTGACCGGCTGCCGGTCAAATAGTCACCGCGTATTTTAAGAGGTCTATGGTCTGAGCACTGCTAAGACAGAACGGGGCAAAACTTGCCTACTCCCGAAGTATATTGATATCGTATCGAATTTTAAATTTGTATATTGACCCATGCCTGAATTGAGTCGGAGCGGATTGGAACTCTGTCAGTGCATTGGTGCATACCAGCACGCCTCGGTGTGCCGTGTGTCGGCATGTCGATCCATCGCGTGTCATTCTGACGTGTGTCGACTCCCGCCAGCGCTCCGTCATCGTTAGAATGACGATCGTAGGAAGGCCTACGTACAGCCTGAAGCCCGTAGGGACCACTCACGTATCTGTCACACCGGCTCAGTCGTCGTAACGCGCCAGCTGACTACTTCAAAGCACGTGGTCTCTTCTTGTAACGCAAGGCGACGCACGCAACGCACGCTTGACGAACGAACCAGGGCCCGATTTAGGGGGAGCGGGCCCCGCCCCCCCTAAATCGGGCATGACATGCATAAAATGGTGAACAAAATACAGATAACACTCTGGGACGGAGAGTTCTGCACCAGCATCATCTGAAAGTTCATCTCTGTCATACTTGACAAAATCCCATATGACCTTGGGAC